>Ga0247778_1000427_pt1 | contig 56521 bp, 62 predicted proteins | sample UWRJL049202B5_FD_179939 | JGI IMG/M metagenome (GOLD analysis project Ga0247778, IMG submission 179939) | Plant litter microbial communities from Arlington Agricultural Research Station in Wisconsin, United States - UWRJ-L049-202B-5 | ecosystem: Environmental > Terrestrial > Plant litter >... | reverse complement strand
GTACGGATGTGAAAAACTGAAAACAAAACTTAATGAGAACGGAAGACTAGTGACCGCAAACAAGTCTACCTTCATTTAGCGTTCGCGAGAGGATTTGGTAAGGGTGATCTAGTCGCTACCACCACCACCACTAGGTCGATGATCGAGTGCATTCATTCAATCAAACTCAAACACTCAATCGATAGTCGTCAATAAACTTTTCACTATCAGTGACTCATTTGGTCAATGTTCCCAATAGGTCAGGGCCAGTGATTATGCGGGCGCTGTGGGATCCCAACTTAGGAATGAAGGATAAGTCAGTTATAGAGCTAGTTGCGCCAACAATGGAACGAATTCAATTAACTCGTGGTTTTCTACGTTGTGCATAACACAGCAAAGAGTCTCAAAATATATTCACAAGCTCCATTCACTTTGAAACGCGTGACGAGAGGGTGTTGTTGAGGACTCAGTATAAAAATTGCTTCTTCGTTTGAAGTATCCGGGACGGCTTTACAGTTAAAATTTGTAAGATTGTTTCCAATAGCTGATAGCTCCTTCCCGATTTTTTTGAAAGTGTCGTTCGCTCCTATGTAAACAACTCCTTTCGCTAAGCGAGACTCGAAGAAATAAACAACAGCCAAACTCCCAAAAGAATTAACGTACAGAAGAAGCGAGAACAATTATTCCCCAAGAATCCCCCCAGGAAAAAAACACACAAAAAAGTGAACTTGCCGCAGAACAGCAAAAAGCAGTTCGATGCACCCCTGATCGGCGTATCTGAATCGCCGCACAGGATGCACTCTACTCTGCCCCCTGAATCAGCACTTCGTGATGTGGTGAAACAGGGCCGCGCCTCCTAGCACCGCCGAGATGGTGGTAGGGAGCTTGTCACCAGCACTCTTGACTCCCGATGGTTAACGCCAAGTTGTCTGATCTCCCCGAGGATCATCGATCAAGTTAGTGCTCATTGTGACTCGTTAAGGTAGTTTAGAGTCATTGCGGACAGTTTTGCTGTCTGCTTGAGGTGTTGTTTTTTGAATTGGTTTTGCTTATTTTGATATATGATGGAGTGTTGAGTTGGTTGTGGTTTGGGAAAGGGGATTGGCGGGATGGGGTTTCTTCGGCAAGTTGGGAAAGGTATCTTTTGTCGAGTGGGAGATTCACTCACGAGCTGGGCCTTATCATTGCTATGAAGTTTCTTGATGCGATTTTTCAGGCATGATACAATAATCTTTAGGAGAAGCTCTTTCCACAAGATGACGCGCCACAGCCGCAGCCCAAAATCGGGACACGAAAGCAAAGCAGCAACAAGAAGAGCAGAGGAGGAGTCGCCCGAGCAGATGAATGTAGGAAAATAACACCGAGATACAGAGGCAGAAGAAGACGACAAAACGACCTTGGCAAAAGATGTTGAGCGCAGCGTAATTGGGGAAGAAATGGTGGGTGAAAGTGAAGGGAAAGGGAGAGTCTGACGAGCAAGCGAACCTGGGACAGGGTGATGGAGCCAAAGCAGACGAAAAGGTTTAATTTTCTCTGCTTGAAAAGGACGAGGCCAAGAATTGGTACAAAGGGAAGGACAAGATACGATGAAGGGGGATTTGATTCGACCCAGGAGTCCAGATGTCTCAGTGGTCTTTTAAAGGTGAGTAATTCATTAAATGTTTTACCGTTTTACGCTGATAATTGCGGTATGCTCACATCCAAGACTCCATCCAAGAAACCCACCATTACCTCTTACTCAACCTAAGTTTCAAACCCCTATTCTCCCCATCACCAACATCATATACCCCATTCATCTGTAGCGTTAAAATACTAATACTATCCTTCATCCTCGCATCAAGCCTCTCCTCCATCTGCACCCTCGTTTCCCCCGCCTCAGCCACAGCCTCGATGCGATTCTTATGCAACAGCTTCAAGAAAATCGCCGCAAACTCGACCTGCGCCATCTTCTGCCCCGGACAAACCCTAGGTCCAGCAGACCACGGCACATACGTTCCCTTTGGCGGCTTGAAGAGCTGCAGCCCTTCTGCTGAGTCATTGATCCATCGACTAGGCCGGAATAAATGCTCGTCCGTATCACTCCTCTTTTCAGACGCAGTGAGGTTCAAGTTTCGCCATACGACGGGGTCGAGATGCAGACCAATGGTGTTGATGTATAGCGTTGTTCCGGCAGGGAAGTTGAACGTCCCACGTGAAGTCGTGATCTTTTGCGGCGTTTTCGTCATCTTCGCAATATGGATGACTGGCGTGAAGAGGCGCAGGACTTCGAGCATGAGGGCTTGGACGCGGATTGCTTTGGGGTAAATGGCGGGGTAATCCAGATCAGCAGCCGAACTGCCTGATGGCATTATGTCGTCGATTTCTTCGAAAAGCCATTCTTGCCACTTTGGATATCGGGCGACCAGGACCAGGGCGTATGCCAGTGTGTTGGCGGTCGTGTCGAAGCCGGCTGCCGTGAAGATGAATAAATTGCCTAGCATTTCTTCCTCTGACAAAGCTTTGACACCTTTGTTTTCGTTATCGCCTTGCTCTGAGGCATGCAGTAATTGGGACATGATGTTGCTTCTGGTCTCGCCATGCGCGGCGATGGTGCGCTGACGCTCTTGGTCGAGGATGTTCCTCGTATGTATTGGGAACTCAGCCATAGCGTAGCTGAGTGGTTTTAACGTCTCATATCCTGGTAGAAATCGAGGATAGTTGGAGAGAAACCATTGCGGAAGAATGATAGGACCGGTCACATTGTTAATGACATGTTTGATTGCCTCAATATAAGTCATCTTGTAACCAGAGATCGGTTTCTCATTGGCATTATCTTTCCACGCCACGCTGTTGCTATATTGAAGTTAGCATGCATTTTTAATGTGGTCTGAGGGAGCGTAGGAGCCGAGCTCAGCTCTGAAGACGTGAATCAAGACATTGGGTCTTGAATGTTCGAGATGAAGGGCAGAATTTTAGACGTACCCCATGCCGGCGCCGCTGAGGACATTGATGGTGATTTTCTTCATCATATCGAAGATACGGTTGGTTTCTCCAGCTTTCTCATCTCCAAGAACTTCATCCAGGAGGCCGTTGGTCTGTTGAAGACTCTCGTTGAAGACCGTTTTTGAGATACGTTCATTGATAACACCAGCGATAACTTTGCGCTGTCTTGACCAAGAATCACCATCACTCGTCAGTACATTCGCCCCGAATCTCCCCATGAAGAGTTCTGTGAGATCGACCTGCTGGAAATCGGTCGGTCGACGAAGAATCTCAGTGGTGATTTCAGGATCTCGAGTCTCAACTTCGAATCTCCCGGCAGTCACAATTGCATATGACTTGTCGTTTCCCTGAGGTGCAGCATACTGCTCGTACGGGCGGAGCTTCTCCTGAAACTCGAATCCGTAAATCGTCAAAGCAAGCCGATCGTAGATCCAGCTCGGCATGTATTTCTTCAGCAATGGGCGGAGTGGAACAGATGTAATCATCCAGACGAAATGGTTTTGATCCCAAGGAATGAACAAGTACGGAAAGCCTGATTTCCAGGCATGGGAAAGGTTGACGATAAGGCGATACACGAGCGAGAGAATGTACACGAGGAGAAGGGAAGAAGCGATTGTCAGGAATGAAGGCATCGTGAGTTAATTTGCATCTAGGTTGAGAAGCTTAATGATGCATGAGAAATGCAGGCTGGGGTTATAAGGAGACGCATGCGATGACATACATGCAAGCAGCCGATGATTGGTGGGGCCGCGATACACAGGCACGAAAACTGAGCGGGAATTTCTTCTTCGTTGGCGTCGAGTTGGAACATGGTTGAAACGTTCATTTTCAGGCCTCGCTTAGCGGCTTAGGGAAAGACTCCGAAAGCTGAAAGGAATTGCTCCACTGATTGAGGCGTAGAAGTAAGCACTTAAAATTGTTAATATCAAAATTCCCGCCAAATCCGGCAGGAAATACTCATAATGAGCGCACCAATCAACGCGCCATGTTCTTGAAGTATTCATCAAAAGTTTAGTTTAATTCATTTCATCTAGCAGCCTCGGCGCTAAATTGTTGGTAATACACCCAGCACAAGCCATACCCGTCTTTCCTTCACCCCATCCATCCATGCAAGAAGCCATCGCCCAAGATTCGCGCCAGTTATGCAGCCCAAGGTGTACAGTGTAGAAATGTAGAATATGCATAGCCATGATATCTGGGTATAGCATCGCTGCTCCAAACGCCGCTGATCGGACATAACAAATGAGATATGGTTTTTTGAGAATTAGCGGCCCAGTGCCGTGAGTCGTTCGCTCGAGGACATTATTTGATTTCTGCTGGCATTCCATCCCACCTTTCCAAGTTCTCCTGGAACCATGATTGAATATCTAGTCGTGAAGATAGGTGCACTTGGCGCCCTTGGCACACTTGCCTTCTTGGTAGAATCGACAAGGCTTCTTCTTGCCCTTGTACTCCCCATTCTCGTCAAAGATATTGGGGTTCTTGTTGTGTTCACCAAATTCCTTCATCTCGTAGCCACGTTGCTTTCCTTTCTTCGATTTGGGAGGAGGAGGTGCTGCTTTCTCATTCCAGTTATCCTCCCATCTTTGCGCTTGCGCTTGAGGTGGCTGAGGGGCATAAGCTTGGGCTTGGGCCTGGGCAGCGGCGGCAGCTTGGAGCCATTGGTTGTAATCGAATTGTTGTGCTGTGCCGTTACTATTGCCATTGGTATACCCAGCGAGAACTGCCTGCATCTGTTGATTTATATCGGCCATAGGGGCTGTTGAAGCCATGTTCGGAGGAGGCGGTGGCTGGTAGGGTTGCGCTGGAATCTGCTGCTGAGGTTGCGCCATCATTGACGGTGGCGGCGGTTGATATTGGTCAACATCCATTTGTTCGACGTTCCTGGTTTCGATCGCCGGCTTATCTCTGTTGTATCCATTCCACCAATCCGCTCTCTGGCCTTCATGAACCATCCAGTCTGGCGGTTCAGTCGCAGGGTAAGGTTTACTCCTCAACGAGGCGACAATTCGCTCCAGATTTGCAAGAGCCTGGGGGTCCATAGTTGGAACGGTACTGTAAGATGCGGATGGCTGTTGAAGAGATTGTTGACTAGGTCCTCCAAGCTGTTGAAGAATCGAGTTAATATTTGTTGAAGGTGACGAGAGTGAACTTGAAAGACCGCGGGCCCGATTATCAGCTTCTAGTCTTCCCAAAAAGTTCTGATGAGCTTGATATGGACCATCTCTCTCAATCTCTTGTAGTCGTTGAGATAGCCAAGGAGCAGTTGGCGCTTTGATTTGGCGCTCCGGCTGGAAGTCTTCAGCACCGTCAGTTTGTGGTACTGCAGGCATCGGAGGTTCCTTCGGCGAGGTCGGAATATCATCAGGATCGGTATAGATGGCCATAAGTTCCAAAGCTTCACGTCGCTGTTGCACTTCCTGCTCTGGCGTTGTGAAAGTCAAATCTCCGCCTCGAGTAATGTACTTGGGCCCGAATGTAGTATGTTTCTCCAAACCACTGAAGTCGATCGGAATGATTGAATATGGTCGGTCCTCCCAGTCGTTCTCTTTATCATCGTCTTCGTCCATGGTCTCCGAGACACGTCTCTTATGCATCATTCCCTCGCTCCGATCGTCGTGTGCATCGCGTAACATATCATCTTGTCGTCCCTCGTCTTCCGCCTGCTCATGCTTGAAGAGCCTGATCTGCTCCAAGTCCGGGGCTTCCTTAAATTTGACTCTCAAATGACGCCTGCTTTCCTTTCGCTCACGGCGGGCCTTCTCTTCAGGAGTTTCAGGAGCTCGAGGTGGCGCTTCCGGTGCCTTGGGGGGTGGAGCAGGTTTAGCAATGCTGGCCAGAAGTGCACCTAGCTTGGATTCCCTTGGGGGTGATGGCTCCCGTTTTTTGACAACTGGTTTTGGCGCGGGTTTGGACGTGATCCCAAGTAAGTTATTTCGCTTCGGTATTGGTTTCGAGGCGGGCGTACCCGATGCGTCGGACGCGAACTTCTTAGTGGGCTTCCCATTTGCATCATCACCATCATGCGGTCTCTTTGCGGGGTTGGCAGATGAGCTTTTGATTGCCTCTGCTGTGCGTTGTTTGGAAATTTCAATCTTTTCCAAAATTCTCTTCGACTCCTCGGCCTTGGAAGACTCCTTCTTAACCTTGACCGCTTTCTCCTTTGCATTTGTGGTATTGGCAAGGATAGCGGCGATGTCCTTATTAATTTGTTCGTCGCCTTTCTTACTCCAACGCTTTTGAATGCTGTCAAACTTGAGTCTCTTTAAAAGGTCATCGTTCATTGTCTGAAACTTGGCAAGTAAAGAAAAAACTGCTCTTGGCAGCTTCCCAAGGTAATCCTCGGCCTTAATGCACTCTATCAAGGTAGTCGTTAAGCCATTCACCAGCCTCTGGTGACCTCCCAAGTTCTCTACTATCGGACCGTAACCATGATCATTAGCAGCTTTAATAGCTTCATACAATTGCTCGAGAAGAACCAGGCGAGCCTGTTTCAACTTCCGAGCGTCGGCTGGTCGAGCAGTAGCATCATTGGAGTTGGCTTTAAGTTGGGTTCGAAGAGCAATCACAAAGTTTCCATATGTTTCGATAGCTGTCTTAACAACATCTGAACTAGGACCAGATCCCGGATCTTTCCAAATAATGCCAATAGCGTCATAACGAGTAGCCATAGCGGGGTCAGTGGGGCGATGTTCTCCACGGACCTAAAAGAATAGAATGTCAGTCTGAATGGTCTGTTTTGCTTCAGGGGCTTGTAGTGAAGCGAGCTTAGAAGGTCATAGATTCGCATGAGCCTCGTGGCGGGTGAATGTCATCAAGTTTTATGACGACAATGACTCTCATTGGAGGCCTTGCCAGAGCCGATGAAAGCACGCGCACAAGATTCACAAAGGATGACGAATCACAATTGGAACTTACCTCTTTGATGTCTATCGCCGGCACTGTATCCTCCTCGTATTCAGATTCTTCTTCCGAACTAGACTCTTCTTCGGAAGAGCTTGTCTCCGTTGGTGTTGAAGGGGACTTATTCGGTGATCTCACGCTACCCTCCTCGCGAAGGTTGCTTAATTTATTCGCAGTTTTAGGCCCTTGACTCGTGCCTTTCCATTTACTCGAGGGTTTTGCCTCTTTAGGGGCTCGCTCCTTCTTGAGGGAGATACGAGCGGGTGTGAGAGACCCTGGGATAGTGTGAGCACGAATAATGCGGAGCTATTAGTTTAAAATAAGGGAGTTAGCTTACGTGATATGTCAAAACCTGGAACGAGCTCTCTGCCACTTCTTGATTTTCGTGGATGGTACTTTGGAAGAGTATCTGTTGAAACAATTTGCATTAGTAACGCACTAGGTCGAGGAACCAACACACGGCTACTTGAGCCAACGAGTATGGGGGAGTTGACTGACTCTTAAGGCCGAGGGGAATCTGGACGGGCTGATCCTCGAAATATACGAATGGAGCATAAGCCATTTGAGGACGCGCCGAGGTGCTTCTTTTGACGACCAATTCCGGGTGAGTTATCCTCAATGGATTTGGCGGCTGAACAGCTTTGCTTTGCTGGGTGCGGGGAGGGTTTAAAGGGACATCTCCATCCACGTTACGCCTTGAAATATGCCTGGGATCAACTTGGGAATCTGCAGGCAGTGCTGGGTACTGAATGGGATTACTGGAACTGCGCTGCATGTTGACATTCTGAGCAGGGTTGAAGTAAATACCAGCGTGATCTTGCTGCTGGTTGAAATTATTTGGACTCATTGAATTTGCTACCCGGTTGAAATCTGAAGAGACAGCACGACTGACAGGCTGATTCGAGGGCATCGCGTACTGAAGGTACTGGGGCGATATGGTGGCGTTGGGTGTAACTGAGAAAGAGCGATCAGGGGCCTGGAATTGGCTGGAAGGTTGGAGGGAAGGATCGACATTGCCAGTTGGACCGAAAACATCAGAGGGCCTGGCATGCTGGTACTGATTCTGGGGCGTATAAGGAGAGTTTGAATAAGATAACGAGGGATATGTTGGCTGTTGAGACACAGTGTAATGATCGAAAGTCGGTTGTTGACTCGGCGCGAACCGTGAATAAGGATCCTCTTGTGGTGGTTGAGTGTAGAGAAATTGGTCGCCAGGACCGGCCCAGGCATTGGTGTGCATCAAATCATCATAGCCGCTATCCTCCTGGATATAGCCATGGCCATTATTCCCATCCATCCTTTCGAAAGGAGGACTTATCACGTGGGTCTGAGAGCTGGATTTGGAGGCGAGTTTCGAAGGTGTGCAGGTAAGAAGAGCAGGAGTAGATTATCGAGCGCAGGGCAGTATGTGGCGTTATGGTTGGACGGCTAAACGAGAAATTGAATTAGCATCGGCTATTATTATCCCCGGACTCCGACTCCGACTATCTCGATTCGGCACCTCAGGAAAACACGACCAAGGAAAAGAATGACAATCGAGAGGCCTGCACGCCACCCTCTGGAAGATGAAACAATATTGTAGTGTAGTGCAGAGTTTCCCGCCAGCTTCGCTGTACCCCAGGGATGATGATGACGGATCGTACGGCAGCCAGCCCAGTTATACAGTGTGCTTTGAATGCTTTGGATGCTTTGCCTCGCTGGGTCAGTCGCGCTTCAGTGAGCAAAAGCAGACTCCCTGAGCGTTTGCAGGCACCGGTAGCAGCACAGCCAGGGTCGACGGGCGCCAATACAGCCCTCCAGCACACCAAACCACACGACTGCAGAACCTGGTTCTGGCACTCCTCGTGGTGCAGCAGCAGCAGCAGCAGCAGCAGCAGCGGCAGCCAGCGCGATCTTTCAGCGATCTGCTTGTCTGCTTTTGCTTCTCCTGGCCGTAGCTTTGTACGGTACGGGGCAACTTAAATCGTGTGGCCTGTACAGTAGGTATATGTGTGCAGAGGGTAGAAGTGTAGAATAGACAGAATAGTACGCGTGACCCGTTCCTCCAGATGCTGGAGCAGAAGCGCAAGCTTATGTCTAGGCAATTTGAAGGTTTCTGGGTGCAGCACAGCACTTTTTGATAGGTGGCGTTGATATGTTGCCTTTTCTTTTGCGCCTTCACCTCGACCTCCAGCCTCCAACCTCCACGGGCGGGCGAACGCGAGCAAAGAAGTGTGTTCAGGTGTCACCGTACCCTTTCTATGGCAAGCTCTCCCACGAGCGACCGCAACCCCTTCAACCGGTTCACTTTGTTCAGTTCATAAATACGATCATGTATATCTGTTAAATGTCGGGGCCATGCTGGCCGGATAAGGGGATTGATGGGGACAATTGAGAGGGAAAGGAAGACGTGGATGCGATGCGATGTTGAGGGGAAGAAGGAAGAAGTGTGACGGTCGCAGAAAAGCTGAAGGTTGGCTCCAAGGGCGGCTTCTGACGCTAGCCCGCTTGCGGCCATTAGCGCGCCGGCTCCAACGCTTGCCTGGCCTGGCCTGGGTCGTACAGAGCATCGAAATTGTAGAACTTGATATTGTCCTTTTATGGCTGGTGATCTGGCCTGAATAATCCCCGCAAACTGCTGCTACCTGAACCTATCTCGAGCTCCAGAGAATTACATGCGACTATTCCCACCGTCTGGCTGATTTGCAGCCTGTCTCAACATCCACCGCAACCATGGCGTCCAGCCACAACTCGCTGCGGGACCGCCAGATCAGTAAGAGCTCACACGAGTTGAAGGTTGTTACTGAAGCTTATATTAAATAGGATCGATCGAGCGCATGCTAAATTTGAATCACGAACCTGAAGAATCAGCCAATGGCCATATCGAACAGAGCTCGAACGGTCTGGCAGTCCCAGCTACGCCATTATTAAACTCGGACGGGGATCCAATCTGGAAAGTCCTGGTTTTTGACGACTTGGGGAGAGATGTGATCAGTAGTGTGCTAAGGGTCAATGATCTGCGAACATGGGGAGTTACGATGCACATGTAAGCTTGTGGAAGCTACAGTTTGTCCTCTGCAAACGAAATACTGACCTAGCTAGGCACATAGCATCTGCGCGCCATCCTATCCCAGATGTTCCTGTTCTATACTTGGTAGAGCCTTCCGCCCAAAATCTACATCTGATCACTACCGACCTCTCCCGAGGCCTTTACTCACCCGCGTACATCAACTTCCTCTCCTCAATACCCCGACCCCTCCTCGAAGACTTTGCGAGGCAAACAGCAGAGGCCCAAACATCGGAAAATATCGCCCAATTCTACGATCAGTATTTGAACTTTATTGTGGGAGAGCCGGATTTATTTAGCTTAGGAATGCGAAAAGAGAATACATACTGGGCGTTAAACAGTGCGAAAACAAAAGACGAGGAATTAGACCATGTAATAGACAGGATTGTGAGCGGATTGTTCAGCGTTATGGTCACGATGGGTATGAATATATGGGAATTGCTTTCATTTAATTTATTGCTTACTTCTAATAGCTGTTATGCCCATCATCCGCTGTCCGAAGGGAGCGGCAGCTGAGATGATTGCTGCTAAGCTTGACCGAAAGCTTCGAGACCACCTCTTGAACTCGAAAGATAACCTGTTTTCTGCCTCGTCGAATCGACCTGCGACGTCAGCCGGAACACCTTCTTCGCGGCCTGTACTCATCATTCTGGACCGAAATGTAGACTTAATACCCATGCTTTCACATTCATGGACCTACCAATCGCTCGTACACGATGTCTTGAATATGAATCTCAACCGAATTACGGTCGAGACTCCAATCGACGAGGAGAACCCAGCAAAGGGATCAACAAAAAAGGCTTACGACCTGACAGCAAACGACTTCTTCTGGAGCAAGAATGCAAGCGTGCCATTCCCGCAGGTGGCAGAGGACATTGATGCCGAATTAATGCGGTATAAAGACGATGCAAACGAAATTACGAAGAAAACTGGAGCTTCATCAATAGAGGATCTCCAAAATGATACCAGCGCCTCTGCACAACACCTGAAAGCAGCTATTACACTCCTCCCTGAATTACGGGAAAGAAAGGCTGTTCTGGATATGCATATGAACATATTGGCTGGCTTGTTGACGGGTATCAAGAATCGGTCACTTGATAATTTCTTCCAGATGGAAGAGAACATTATGAAGCAAACAAAAGCTCAGATTCTAGAGGTCCTGAGTGACGAATCTAAAGGCAAGGAGCCTCTAGATAAGTTGCGGTTGTTCATAATTTGGTTCCTGAGCACAGAACAAGATGTCTCAAGAGCAGATATGGAGAAATTTGAGGAATCTTTAAAAGCTGCTGGTGCAGACACTACCTCCCTCTCATACGTCAAACAGTAAGTGTCTCCAATTACCCTTTACAAAACCGAATCTGACATCTACCTCTAGAGTCCGTGCCACAACCCGCATGACAATGATGACCTCCGCCCCCTCCCAAACGACCACCCAATCCTCAACCGCCTCCACCGAGCTCTTCACCCGCTTCTCCAGCATATCCTCGCGCCTCACCTCCTCCCTAAAAGACACCGGTGTCGGTGCCAACTTCGAAACCCTAATCAGCGGCGTCAAAAACTTCCTCCCCGCAAACCGCGATTTGACAGTCACCAAAATCACAGAATCATTAATGGACCCCGCATCTGCGTCCAGCTCCGCTATCGCTAAGACAGAAAACTACCTTTATTTTGACCCTAGATCCGCAAACGCCAGAGGCACTATGCCGCCACCTTCGGCGGCGAGGAAAGGAGAGACTATGCCAGGCGGTATGGGACCTGGTATGGGCGCTACGTTTGGGCAAAGGAGGCAAGGATTTAGCGAGGCGGTTGTGTTTACAGTGGGAGGTGGTAGTATGGATGAGTATGGCAATTTACAAGAGTGGGCGAAGAGAACAGGAGCCGGGGGCAGCGGTGCTGAGAAGGGCGCTGGGAAGAGGAGAGTTGTGTATGGGAGTACGGAGTTGGTTAATGCGGGGGAGTTTTTGAGGGGAGAGTTGGAGAAGCTTGGTGGGGAGGTGGGGTCTTGAGTTATCTAGGTAGATTGTGATAGATACAGAGCAACTTAAAATGGAGAGTAATTCCAAGTTGGCCAAGGATATATTTGAATGTTCTTGTGCCGGGTCTGTGAATCCAGGATACGGATTGCGATTGTCCTACTATTTACATCTCAGCATTCACTTCTAATCCCTGATTCTGCCTCCCCTCGACATCTCTGAATCCTAAAAATAAGAAAAAGGACATATCAATCAACAAATCCGCAGAAGCTCCCCAAAACACTTCATTCCCTCGGACCTCAAAATCCACTTACCAACAACTCCTTCACACACACACACAAAACCCTCCCCCAAAACAACAAAAATGCCCAACACAACTGCACACAAAATCTCAAGCCTCGAGCCGTTCCGCCGCGCCTCCGTAGCCGCCATCGCCATCGGCGCTGTAGTAGCAGCTCTCATGTTAGCGGGGCTTGGGATCTGGGTTTATAGGCGATTTGTGCTGGGGAAGAAACCTGGGCGGAAGAGAAGACGTGCAGCGAGGAATAGGAACAGGGAGAGGGTGGAAATGAAGTAGGGAGAGTGTAAAGGAGGAGGGGAGGGGGGTGAGGGGGGATCGAGGGACAGAATGGTGTGTTTTGGAAACTGAAAAGCTGTGGTGCGTGTTTGGATGCTATGTCGATGATAATGGGAAATAATCGAAAATTGGAGGTGTGAGCGCGAAAGTCAAGAAAAGAGCATTGGAGGATGCACCGTCCACAGAGGCCCCTTTTGTACTGTAACGCCGACCACGCTACGCTACACTGTATCTGACCAACTAGATACTCAATTCTGCTTTGACGCCACAAAGCTTTATGGCCTCATATGTTACATATTTCCTTTGCGCCCCAGCTCCCCAAGGAACCATTAGATTCTCCTCTTACTTATGAATAAGAATCTCCCCATTCAACGAGGCCAAACACGCATCCTCTCTCTCCGCCCACTCCTCCCAAGCCTTCGCCATCTTCTCAAACTCCTCCTTACTCCCCAACCCAAACTTGAGCGCTTTCGCACTCAAACCACCCCCTCTAAGCTGCTCAACCAACCCCTTCGCTAAACAATCACAACCATTAGCATTCCCTCAAAACACATTGCAACAACGACAAAAACTCACCTAACACCTTCCTCTCCTCAGCCGTCGAATATGACTGCGCACTCCAACTCCCCACCACTCTCTCCCTCTCCACCCCCGCCCTCATCGCCCAGTTAACCAACCGTCTCCCAGCCCCCGGCTCCCCACCACCAGCCCTCATAACCCCCTCCATCAACCCATGAAACTTCTCCAACCCCTCCATCTCCGGCCAAACACACTCACTCACATAGTCCCCTTCTTTCACCGCCACTATTCCCCCCTTTCTCGTGACCCTCACCATCTCCTTCAACCCCTCCCACGGATTCGGGATGTGGATCAGCACCTGGTGACAAAACACCACATCAAAACTCTCATCTTCAAACGGCAGTGCGAAAATACTTCCTTGCTGAAAAGAAATGTTTTTTACGCCAGCGGAGTCGGCGTTCGCGCGGGCTCGCGGGATGATGGAGGCGTTTATGTCGATGCCTGTTACGTGGCCGAGGGGAAGGAGTTGCGCGAAGGAAATGGAGATTGTGCCGGAGCCGGAGCCGACGTCTAGGAGTTTTAGGGAGGGGTTGGAGGATTTGAGAGAGTTAAGAGTGGGGAGAAGATGGGCGGCGCTGGTTTGAGCTGTGCGTGATTCGTGGAGGGTTGACTGGGGAGGTGGAGGTTGATACATTGTTATTGTTATTGTTGTTGTTGTTTCTGGGGAAGTGATTTGTAGAGGGATGGACTTTTAAATAGACTTGGGAAAATCGTCGGATTGTCGGATATAACAGATACAGTTTCTGTGCCGCAGTCTGCAGCAACCCTGTCGCTTATGCGATTTAACACAGGGGAGCGTTATTTTAGACTTGAGTAAAGGTACGAGATCTTACCTTACAGACGTCAAATGTGGGAAGCTTCTCCTGCAGAGTATCGAATCAAAGACTTCGATGAAGAGCATTGGTGGCAATAAGGCTACAAAAAGCCTTACTCGAAGTTCTCAGTCGCTTCAATAAGGGCAAAACAATCCAAACTCGAGGAAGATCATAACTATGCTTTAGTAGGGGTATATTCACTATGTAGCCGAGCCTGCGTAATAGCTACTGGCAGGTCTAGAAATCCAATGCTACCGCTCATCTCATGATATCGGAAATACACTACAAGAATCAAACAGTCATGCAGAACGTGTCATATGCAAGCGCTCAATATGATAAAAAACGACCCAAGCCCGTCAGTCACTAAACTCCCCTAAACATTCTAACGATCAAAAACCACATCGCGCCGATAAACTTGAAAGCGCTGAGCCCAGCAACAGAGTACAGAACCACAGCCATGTAGATGTTAGCTTTCTCATCATCCTGACCGTCTCCAGCCGAAGCACTCAAACGCTCTAGACCACCTGTGCTGAGCACCGCACTAGCGAGGGCGAAATTGCACACGAGCCAGAAAATAACGACGCGGGAACGGAAGCCCTTGTAATAATCTTCCTGCTTTTCGTCGGCCGAGATTTCGCGCTTCTCGACTTTGGCTTTCTGGGCTATCTTCATGATCTCTGCTTCGTATTGGTGGTTGAGGTCGCCGTCGTCGGTGGGGAGGTTGACATCTACTTTTCCGTCGGCCTTGAGCTTTGCCGACGGCAATTTTTCTGCTTTGTCGTCTCCTTTCGTACCCCAGGTAATGTCGTGAGTGTTACAGAAGGCGTAAACGTTGAGAATGTTGATGTAAGAGGGCGTCATAAGGAGGTATTGGACGAAGGAGGTGAACATGTGCCAGGGATCGAAGAAAAGGAACGACGCTACGAACCAGAGAACGTAGGTCGAAGCCAGGGATATAATCACAGTGACAAAGACATGGTCTTTGAATATGTCCGTCCAGTTGAATTGTCCTTGATGAACTTTTGCTTGTATCGACTTGACAGTGATAAATACCGAGGCAAAAGACAGATAGCTGTTTCGAGTCAATACACCATTCAACACATCTAAAAAGGATAAAACTTACGCCATAATGAATACCCAGAAATACACCATGGTCATGTAAGCGAAATTAGATCCTTGCGGCCGATTTCCCAGTGCCAGGACAAAACAGGTAAGTAGCGTAAACAGATAAAGCCATTCGAAAATGACACCAAGAATCCTTCCAGTAGTACCGAGCAGATCACTGTCGCCGAGAGAAGTAGTCAAGATGTGGAAAACCAGGAAGAAGTTACCAAGTGCGAACCAAGCGAAGATCATGTTGATGGTTTGATACGTGAACTCGACCAAAAACATAAATTTCCTCATGAAGCTGTGGGAGCTCCGGAATATCTCATAGAAATGTGCCAGGGCGTAGACCGCGGCGAAGAAACTACCGTTCAGCCATCTTCGTCGTTGCAAGATAAGTTCAGCCATCGTGTCCGGAACATCGGTTTCGCCAGTTGCAGATTTTACATATTGAAGAATCCAGGCGCAATTCCGCTTCGAAACCAGCTCGAAACAGAGAATACGATCTTCAGCCAGATACATATTAGCGGTGAAAATACCGGCGTTCGCACCGTGCATCTTTTCTCCAGCAAAGTACTTCTCGAGCGGTCCTTGTCCCTTGGCATCATTTTGCAGAGCAATATATCGATATGCTGAAAAGGCACCTGGCAAGACCGAAATGAACCCAAAGGCAGACTCAAGTGGCTTGTCAAGAATGTTACTCATCTTGTACTCGAAATTTTGAGTCGCAACCAGGGGGTTGACGAGATTCTTTCCGGCGCCTCCTAACATAGCTTTGATCTCTCCGCAAGCTCCGGCACACATAGGTTCCAGATCGAAAGCCTTCCATAAATGATAAATGGAGTCCCTTCCTGGTTTCGTGCCTGCATCAATGAGAACGCAAATATTCGGATCCAGGACTCTTCCGAAGGCTTGGAAGAACCATCTATGCGAGTTGATCTTCTTCTGATTCTTTTCCTTGAGACAGAAAAGCATCTGTACCGGCTGTTGACCTGGACGCAGTTCCACAATGTCCTTCTTGACTGAAATACCAACTTGTGTAGTGTATTCGTAGATGTGTGCCGTTACCTCTTTGTCCTCGACTTTTTGCTTTGCAATGCCGTCCTGGTAAACACCCATGCCTGCCAAAACAGCCCTCGTACGTGGGTTGATCTTCGCACGACCATCGCTCACAACGCAGACCACGATCTTTTTCCATGCATCCTTGCCCCAGGTTTTACTGTCCTTCCGCGAACACATGAATTCAATATTCTTGAAAACACCATTCATAGTTCGAGCAAACAACACATCATCTTCATTGTACATAGTAACCACAATAAAGAGCTCGGTATGTCGGGGTTTGGCAAAGAGCTTTTGTCGCAAAGTAAATCGTTCATTGAAGAACTCGCCCGGGTCGCAAGTTGCTGCCGAGTATCGCATGTGTGTAAACTCATCTCGCTCGGGCGGCGGGGCATGATTTATTTGGTTGAGAAGTTTTGGCGGAATGGGACAATCCAATACGAGATTGCCATCGAACAATTGGACTTGCTTCACGGTCTTGAATCTTCTGATTCCAGGTCCTGGAAGCGGGCTTGGCGTAGGGTCAATGCCACTTCCATCAAAATCATCTTTATATTCAGTTTGGTGGGGATCCGGTCCGAAAGGGGTATCTTGGTTATGTAGTATTGGGCGGTGGTCATCATCGTCGAAATAAGCTCCGTCGCCAGGAGGATGGTTTGGATAGTTCGTTAATGGATGTTCTTCGTGAGGGGATGGCTGATACGGTGGCTGGTAATATGCATCATGGTGCTGTTGCGGATTTAACGCGTAATCGTGGGAGTAATTATGAGAGGGGTCGAGAGGGTTGTGTTGCTCGTAGACTTCGTTATGCCCATAAGAATTGTTGATATTTTCGACTGAATACTACAGCGCTCTTCGTCAGTTTGTATTCCGCCTTCCTGCAATGCCTGTTACTGACCGTAGGTTGTGCCTGCAACCGGTCGCTGGGTGTCCCATATCGATTTGGCCCAGGGCCCATTGGGATCTCTAGATTTGGCTGAGGATGCCCTCCGTATACCGGTGCTTGCGGATCCTCCAAGCGATACCCTTGATGCGAATTGCCGGGCGATGGCGTTCGATGTGGGCGATTCGCCATATCGTAGTACTCGTCGTGCTGGCCGTGGTCCGGCTGGTCTGTTTGCGCAAAGATGTCAGAAGGCTGTTGACTTGAAGTCGCAGACTCGATGTGCGAAGAAAGCTATGAAGATCCTGTACTATGCAGGAGATGTTTGAAAAGATGTCCAGTGTTCCATCAAGGAATCCTCTGTGCGCAACGCTGATGGAAATATATTTTGCGAACGGCGCGCAATGGATGTGAATGTTTACTTTCCACAGCGGAAGTAGATTCACGCAACGAGGACGGGTGATTGAAGATCCTCCAGCTGCAGACTGTATCAACGAAAATGAAGGACTTACTCAAACGATTATATGACATGGTTGAGGTGTTGTATGAGAGTTTTGTATGGAGCAGGATTCCCAGACAGGGCAGAGGAATGCTCGGCACTGGCTGTCCGCGCCGATGTGCCCCGTATGGCTAGAGATTTGCCGGTACGACTAAGTAACGTGTAAAGGTGTGTCTTCCACGCTGCTTCTGTCAATTTGGGAGAAAAGAGTCAGGTCTGGTGGTGATTAATGACAAGGCAGCGTAGTGGATGTTTCAGAGGTTCGTGAGATCTCCAGGGTAACAGGGGTAAATAGTCGACTAGAACGCCAAGGCTGGGGCTTCAGTTTCAGAATGATCAGGCCGCCCGAATGACGTTTTGATGAACCTTAGGGGGTGGTAAAAAAGGGGATCTTAATTTCTTCAACAGGTGGCCAGCAGGAAGATAATGCAAAAACTCTTCAACTGGGAGGCCGAGGTGAAGAGAGTTTGATATGGAGGTTGATTCGTAGCCTTAACTGACTCAGCACCACTTTAATCACAGTGTTCTCGAAATAGCAAAGCATGAAAATCAGCGCCACAGAACACGAATCAGTGGTGGTCAGCCCCAACGTCGAAGCTACAGCACGCCCAATAAGCTTTGAGCTCAGCATATCGCTGCGGGGGGCTGTGTTGCTCTCTCAGTGCATCACGGGGATCACCTCTGACGGCACTCAAGCCCGCAAAAACCCGTAATTTATCAATTCTCGCCTCCAGCAGCATGGGATTATGGGAGACGCAGGCTTAGCTCTCGGGACTTCAGAAGTCCCGCAAACGGTTACAGCTGAATGCTTACGCCATGCGAACTCGTCTACCCCAGGGCAGGCAGAATGATGGCGAGGCTGACGGGAGCGGTAGCCTCGCGCTCTCAATCTCCATTGCGCATCTACGTTGAGCCTCTATTCTCATACTCCATACTCCATACTCCATACTCCAGACCCCTCAACACAAGACGGTCCTCAACCCTCAACGTCAGGAAAGACGTCCTTCAAAAAGTTCTTGGAAAACCTCAAGCATTGTTCGTAGGCAATGTCAAATCCGTCCCTGCCTCCGTAATAAGGATCATCAACTTCCTCCGCCTTCTTCTTTCCGGAATGCTCCCCAAATAGCATCAACTTGGCCTTGCCACCAGCTCTGTTGTGGATTCTCTGAAGATCTCGAAGATTGTCTCGGTCCTATCGAGCATGAGCTAGGGTCTTTGCCACTCCGTACGAGAGAGTGTGGGGCCGTGAAAGAAGAATTTTAAGAAAACGTTTCCAGAATTGAACGAATACTCGCAATTCGTAGTTCCATCCTGATTATATTCCTAGCTCTTTCGAAAGACTTACCATCGCAAAGACGTAATCGAACTTCTGGAAGTCTGACACGTGAATCTCGAAAGAAGTCAACTTAAAGATGCACCTTGGAAGGACAAAACTGCTTACCTTTCGAGCAGCATGGTCATAATCATTGATCCCGTTACTCTCCAGAGTTGACATCGTTCTTGAATCAGGACTTGATCCAGTGTGATACGCTCCAGTGCCACAAGAATCTACCTCCGAGACTAGTGATTTGTACGGAGGCTTCGAGACTATGGATCTGAAGATGCCTTCTGCCATCGTTGATCGGCAAATATTACCCAAGCAGACGAAAAGCACCGAGATTTGATCTGTCGACATGATTGCGGTTGCTTCTTATGTGTATAGAAGCGTTGCTGAAGTTGTAAGGAGCGAGGCTTATGAGCTTACAGTAGCGGCGATCTACAGGGAAGTTCCGGGGGGGAGGAACGACCAAACGCGCAACATCTTCAAGTTTCGTGCATCCCCAACCACCTCTTCCCCAATCTTTTACTGTTCAAAAGACTTCTGAATCTTCTCCCTCGCCACTTTTCGAGAGCACAAAATGACGACCACTGGGAAGTCTGGCGTATAAGACTATACGAGCGATGTCCCACTCTCAAGCAGGGCTTCCTGAATCCTGAAAATTTTCCACCCTCAGGCTGGCAGAACCAGCTCCACGATCTAAGCCCAGTGGTAGTTTCTAAGTCTCACCGGGTGGCACGCCAGCTTTATGGCATCTTTCTCTTCCAGCCAATCTGGGTATCAAGCTGAGGCGCTCAGCGGGTGCACATGTGCCGGACCCAACAGCTGACTATTGTTTTGAAATTTGTGCAATCCAGCAATGGAGGCATGATTCGATGTTTACACTTCGTGGTGCAAGTTTTGGACAGAAGTCTTCATAAAAGCCAGTGCTTTCTCTTTAATTTTACCCTCAGAAAATTGTACCCTGGGAATAGCCAGTGCAGTGTCGGTCTTTTATATTTGAGCTTGTATGGCATGATTTCCTTCCGCTCTGAATGCATTGGTGCCCACTTGGGAGCTACTCCTGATATCAAAGATGACCGAGGGGTTCCCGGCGCTAGTGTCTCGCTGAGGGAGAATGGGACACATATGGTCATCACCACTGGCTTCGATGGAGGCATGTGCTATGCGGCTGCTGAAATTATACTCTGTGCGCTACTCTACTTGTCTTGCCGTCATGGTTATAGTTACCTCTCGTCTCAAGCGGGGTATTAGAGCTAAATGCGGGTACCACGCTAGCTCCCGCAATAAAAAGTACTCTTTAATAAAAAATAAATTTTTACTTCACACATTTACTCTAATTACTTTGTGGCTCACTTCGCTTTCAATATTAAACCATAATTTTTTATATCTAATCGCACGATTTTGCTGCGACAACTCTGGATTCCATTCATTACCCCTTAGATCAGCCAGTGTCCCAAATCCGGCATCATGGCTCGATATTTGGTGGTCTTGACCACATTGGTCATGATACTTTCAGCTCTGAGTCTTGGTGCTTCCATTCCTCGGACGCCATCGTCTTTGCAAGTCTTTGAATCACTTGGTGGCGTCCCTCAGGGATGGACCAAACTCAATCGACCCGCGGCATCCACTCGTCTCCGTCTTCGTATTGCACTCCAGGAACCAAACCATGCCCTTTTCGAACAGACTCTCTTCGAAGTCTCGGATCCAGATCATGCGAAGTATGGCCAGCATCTGAAGCGGGAAGAAGTCAAAGCCCTCATCAAACCTAGAAACGAGTCGACAGATGCGGTTGTGGCATGGCTACGACAATCTGGAGTTGCGGAACCTGACATACTCAATGATGGCGAATGGATCAATTTCTTCGTCCCCGTGTCAAAAGCTGAGGAGATGATGAATACCACATTTATTTACTTTAGGCAAGACGCTGACAAAATTCACACGAGGAACATTCGCGCTCTCCAATATTCAGTGCCATCCGACGTTGCTCCTCATATCACCATGATACAGCCTACGACTCGATTTGGGTTCGTCTCGTCCTTTCCTCGTCTTCGCACCAATTCAAGATCCGGGCTTTAATAGCGAGAACTTGAACCTTTATATTTGTTTCCTAGAGCAAGTACTAATACGATGGCAGTCAGATCATGGCCGAGCGAAGCAGTCTTTTCAAAAGTACGTCCCTGAACAGCGAGGCTGCGGATTTGGCTGCCAATAACAGGGATTGCAGCCGTATGATCTTCCCAGAGTGTCTCAGGTCTATCTACAACATCGGAGACTTCAGAGCAGATCCTCATGTCGGATCTCGATTTGGTGTTGCTGGGTATCTCGATCAATATGCGAAACATGATGCCCTTGACTCATTCCTCGAACTATACGCTCCTTACGCCAAGACCCAGAACTTCACTCATGTCGAGATAGCAGGTGGCAAGAATACCCAAGACGACACCGTCCACGATGACGCGGAAGCGAACTTAGACATTCAGTACGCGGCATCCTTGGGCTTTAAACAGGATATAGTTTACTATAGCACTGGTGGTCGTGGAGAGCTCATTCCGGACCTTGATCAGCCTGATATAAACAGCAACAACAACGAACCGTACCTGGATTTCTTGGAGTATATTTTAAGCTTAGATGATCACGAACTGCCGCAAACAATCACTACATCTTACGGAGAAGATGAGCAAAGTGTCCCAGAAGCCTACTCAAGGAAGGTGTGTAATATGTTCGGAGAGCTTGGGATGAGAGGGGTATCTGTACTGTTCTCCTCCGGAGATACTGGTGTAGGAAGTGCGTGTCAGACAAATGACGGGAAGAATACAACGCGGTTCAATCCAGTCTTCCCTGGGGCGTGCCCGTATGTCACTTCGGTATGTTCCATTTCAATTTCTGAATACAGGTCTTCTCTCCTTGTACATCGGGATTGCACACTGACATGTCTCTAGGTCGGAGCCACAGTACACGAGCATGAAGAAGCTGCAGCACTTTCTTCTGGTGGTTTCAGTGATCGTTTCCCCCGTCCTTCATACCAGGACAGCGCTGTGAAAGACTATCGTAAGCATTTCCATCCACCATACACCCCTTTTTGTTTGGGGGGATTCTCGAGGTCTACAACCACGTTCCATGGCGACTGTACATAGTATCCCATGGCTCCTGAATCACTCCGAGGGCTACAAAGGAGCCGATGCTGACTTCTGTAGTTTCGATCTTAGGTGATAAATGGAAAGGGCTCTATGACCCTGCCGGTCGCGGCTTCCCAGATGTAGCAGCTCTAGGAGTCCGCTATGCGGTGAAGAAGCGCGATCCCAAGACTGGCAAAATGGGCGTATCACTTCTCAGCGGAACAAGGTACGTGACTATCTTCCAATTTACATCGAATCAGATGCTAGAAAATGTCGCTGCCGAAGTTGTCCACTCAAAATAGAACGCTAAGCAAAGCCGAAACTTTGAACTAATATTCTCCATCTCAACAGTGCTTCCGCGCCCACATTCGCAGCTATAATCTCACTTCTCAACAATGCCCGTATCCAAGTGGGTGAGAAACCATTGGGGTTCCTCAATCCATGGCTTTACTCCAAGGGTAAAGAGGGATTGAATGATATTGTCAGGGGAGGATCGACTGGATGTACTGGAACCGGTATGGACTACTTTTTTAGCCTTCTTTTGCTTTTGCACAATGCTGATCTAGGGGAATTGTAGACATGTATTCTCAATTACCGACACCATTTGTGCCGTTTGCGAGCTGGAATGCAACCAAGGGCTGGGATCCGGTTACTGGATTGGGCACTCCGGATTTCGAGAAACTGTCGAAGATTAGTACGCCGAAGCATAGATTGCCCAAGCTGGGGGATGATTCTTGACGGATGTTCCTGAAGTAGCGGGTATTCGAAATACTGCACTGCCATGAAGAAAGAGCTCCAAAGTAGCTGAGGCTAGAATAACAATTTGACTCCAATTCCTCTCGTCCTCTGTCCGTGCCAAGTGGCTGTTAGAAACCATTTACTTTTTAGTCATGCGCTCACCAGGAATTTTCACTAAAGGGTTTAAAGAATTTTATTCATATCGCGCTAAGCGCACCGCAAGAAAAATCCAGAAGAAAATAGCTCTCCCCTCATCACCATCCTTTCTCCACCACCAATGAGTTCAAAAATCATCGCTAATTCTCCCGTGCCTCCTCCAGAATCAGCGCCACAATGTCCCAAATAACCACAACCACCCTTTACCAGTACTTAGGATTCTTCTCGTCTGTCAAATCAAAGATAACCACACTATGCGGCTTCGCGCCCCCCTTACTCTCCGCAAACTCCTTTGCGAAATCAATAGAACGATTGAAAGACAAACTTCCATCGTCTTTGATATCAACATACAGAGCCTTGAAATCACCAGGCGTATTCACGATCCCCGCATCGCCGGTCTGGACGAAGTAATCAATAATCACAACATGCTTTTGGTCGGGCGCGATCTTCGTGTAATGGGTGCCGATATAAGGGAGCACGGAGTCCGGATCATCGAGACGCTTAGGAGCCGACAGGTTGCTGATATCGAGTTGGACGATATGTGAGTTGAGAGTCAGGGAGAAGTAAGCGTACTTGCCATCTTGAGTGATATCAAGGTAAATCGCAGCCTCTTTGCCCTTCATCTTGAAATCGAAGAGCAACTCAGCGGTTCCGGAGCGACCATTGACGTTCTTGCGGAAAGGATAGATGATCCAGGCTTGGCCGAGACCGACTGTTGTGGCTATGGCGGCGTGTTCCTTGTTACCTGGGATGAACTTCACGTCGTTGACACCGGAGGCGTTGGCGATGTGGATCGTGCTGAGGATTTCTTTGCTGGTCATGTTCCAGAGACGAAGGGTGTCCGCGTGTTGGACGCCGGTGCTGGGCTTGAGGAGGCTTTTGGGAACGGCGAAGTCGGAGCTGAGCATGATGTTCTGCTCAGGGTCGAGGCAGAGGCCGTGTGGGCTGAACTGGCCAGCACTTGCATCACCCGTGCGGGTGAGACTGCTGAGGTCCGAAGGATACTCACCGATGATATTGTAGTTGGAATCGGTTTCGACGAGACGGCCGGGAGATGATCCATCTGCAGAGCCCATATTGGATATCATGAATCCGCTACATCAAGTGGTGAACTGTTAGCTCTATCAAGATTTACACAAACTGGGAATGAACACTTACCCATTTGGCATCAAGCGCATCTCATCGGTGGCTGAGGAAAGGGGAGCCTTGATGCTCCTGAGATAGTTTGGATTATATGGATCGGTGGTGTTGAAGAGATACATAGAAGGCTACGAAATCAGAAATACGGGACATTTCGAGAGATGATGTGAATTACCAAGTTCTTCGCAAACGGCAATAGGCCGCCCACGGAGAGGGTCTTTCCATCGGCGCTTGCAGAGATATGATGAGGGCTGTTGCCCGAGGCTGGAACATCAACTACAGCGATCTGCTGGCCGAAGGTATCCTATGCATTGTGAGTATGAAGATCGTGGGCGCTATAATCTTCACTTACATCATCCAGTGAATAGACGGCCAGGAAATCTATCACAAAAAGGTCAGTACGGCTTTTGTTGATGGGCGAGCAGAGACATACCACAGAGGCTTGCATTACCTGGTGCAGCCCAGAAGTAGCCAATCTTCTTGGCGTGGTTCTTGCAGCGCGGCTTGAGTTCAACGGGCGATGCCACCGCTGCTGAGGCGAGGGTCAGAAGAATGGTAAGAAATTTGATCATCTTGACGTTCTCGGAGTTGCTATGTAGGGTAGATGGATGTTGTGGAAATGCAAAATGGTGTGGTCTTAAATGTGTGGGTGAACAAGATGGAGGTGCGGGAATGATGGGCTGTGGTGAAAGAAGGTCCCTTATATAGAATTCCAGCGCGGTTGAATGTTGTGTGATTCATCCATTTGGTGTTACGAATTCAATTTGAATCGCTTTTCGGGAGGATAAATTGGCCAATACGAGGTCAGAACAGCCGGCATTTTCATGTCACTTATGACATATATGGTGACTGTAATTGCAGCCGCTTCCATCTGTCTAATAATTTAGAAACTTATCTTTAAGGGATTGGTGGGTTTACCGTAAGCTAGAAGCAATGGAGAAAACGAGGGCAGAGAAGTGAAACGGCGAATACTGTGACTACAATACAGATTTCATTAATGAGGGGAGATCTTGACCTGCTGTTACGTATTGATTTATAAACATAGTTTAAAGAGCTCGATAGCATGGAGTACGGTCCTGGTGTACGATGTGCAAACAATACGCTTGAAATGTGGGGAGGTGGTGGTGAGACAAGCGGTTGACTGAAGTCTAGGTCGAAGCAAACAATTGATACCCAATGCGACTTTCTGATTATCGAGAGCGGGAATATGTAAAAGTTTCCCTACTTATTTCGTTGCCCAAGATACTTTTAAGAAGTTTAAGAAAAACATGGCGCGGGGCAATAGAGTTGCTTGTATTACCTAGCCACTACGATGAAATTTTCTCTCTTTATTCCACAACTCTGTATTGTGACTACGGTATTCATTATTAGTATTATTTGAATTGACTTTTCTCGCATATGTTCAATAAATCTCGAGTTGGAGTATTCCATTCCTAACTATCCCAGTCCCTAAGCTCTGATTGGCTTGCTTCGTGGCTGTGCCGAGCCCGCCACCCTAATTTCACTCCATCTCCCTCCCTCCACTACTCTACATTCTGGCCGGAACACCAATGCACCTGATTCTCGTCTGCTGCCACGCGATCTACGTAGGTGGTCCAACCTCGGGGGCATCAGAGTCAGACTGGCTCCTCGCACCCTTCCAAACGGGCGAGACACCAACCTTCACCTCACACATCACTACAGCTCTCAAGCTCCTTGCATCCTCGCCTTCTTCACTTCTCATCTTCTCAGGCTCGAGCACTCGAGCTGAGACTAGGAAATCCGAAGCACAATCTTATTTCGATCTCTGTTTTGACAATGATTTTTGGGATCTCGATAAAGACGGAATTCTGAGGGAGAGGGTATTGCTTGAGGAGCAAGCGTTGGACAGTTTCGGAAATTTGGTTTACAGTGTTATTTTGTTCTGGAAGAAGACGGGGAGATGGCCGGAGATGATCACGATTGTCAGTCATGCTTTCAAAGAAGGGAGGTTCATGGAATTGCATGTACCAGCAATGAGGTGGCCGAGAGAGAGGGTCAGGTTTGTGGGTGTTGATCCCGGATATATGATTGAGGGGAGCGCCGAGTTTGATGCGGTGAGAACTGAGGAGGTTAGGAGGGGAGAAAGAGAGAGAGGATACAAGGAGTGGGAAAGAGACCCGACTGGGAGGGGAGGAAAACTTCGGGAAAAGAGAAAGGGAAGGAATCCGTGGCAGTGCGGGCAATTACATTTTGCTATTGAGGAGGATAGGAGAAGGAGCTGTGTGAAGAGTGAGGTTTTGAGGCACGACGAGGCTATTGAGGAGGCGCTTTCAGAACAATCACAACCTTGGGAAGCTGGTGGGAAGTGAGAAAACTCGCACTTATCGCGTCTTCTATTCTCGTAAATATCACCCTGACTGCTGGTACTGATTCTCGATGTACTTGGTGAACTAGAAATTCGAGCCGGTTTGTGTTGCGCGGAAGAAAAGCCGATCAAATTTCCTTGAATTCTACGCAAATTTGAATGACAAATGTTTTCCTAAGCCCGCGTATCTCCGCAGTGCCTACCCAGATATATGCCAGAAGATTCTGCAACGCTCCTCAAGCCCAGCGCATATTTGAAATAAAGGGAATTCGTCTAATCATCATCTCATAGGTCTCCGCAGCACCTGCCCAGGTGTCTTTTGAAAGAATATCAGCGCAAAATTCCATAAGTTGAATGCAAATTGTCCAAAGAAATATATCCGTGAAAAAGGAAAACATGTGTCGCCCCACAGTCTGTAGGAATTATTACCAAAACACGCCTCCAGTTTCTCCCCGGATGATTGAAGGCCAGGAACATCGCGGGGTGAATGAAATTTGGAGGAGCGATGAGATATTTGGGGGATATGACAGCAAAGTGGAATGGGACCATTGAAGAGCTCATTGGCTTCTTAAATCATCCAGAGTCTCCTTAATGTTGTCCAGTTTCTCCTTTTTACTGGTGTGTTCAGCTTCTGCTAGTTTCATTTCCTCGATGAACTCAGTAATGCTTCGCTCGGCCCCCAAGATTGCTCTTTCCGCTTCCAAAATCTTCTGTTTGTGTTCTGCGATACTTTGATGCGCCTTGGTGATGATGGTCTTGAGCTTGGTTTGTTCGGCGTGTAATTTTTGAACCTTTTCAAAAGCCTGGTGTGCTTCCAAGTGAGCTTCGACTCGCTTTGACTCCCACTTTGCAATCTTTTCGCCGATCGTGCCTATTTGCCCAATTTTAACACCTTCGAAGCCATTCTCCGTCTTTATCTGCAGATCTGAATCTTTCAACTCGGTCTTAATCAGTCGAGCGGGCTCAAGCTTGGGGGCGAAAGAACGCTGTATTAGGTTTAGATTTCTCTTCGAAAGTGATCAGTCATGGGATTTGGAATCTTACGCTGGGGCCAGCTTCCGCGTGTTGTACTGGAGGACTTTCAAGGCCTTGTTCAGGTACCACACCTGCACTATGTGGCAATGGAGGATTTTCGACGGCTACATCAGCTGGCTTATTACCATTCTTGCCAGTACTAGTGGCGCGTGGACCCAAGTGCTTCCCATTGTGACGATTATGTCCTCTGCGAGCACGTTCATTGACGAACCAGGTCTTCAATTTGTCAGAGAATGATATATTTGACAATGGGATAGGCTTACGCTGATTTGTGAGGCGTCTACTTTATATCTACGAGCCAGCTCGTTCTTACGCACATCACTGGGGAAATGGTCCTTCCGGTATTCGCGACGTAAACTGCGTTTTGTGTTGTCAGACTTGATCCATGGCTTCCTTTTAGAAGACGAAGAGGTATCCATATTTCGGTACTAAGTTGGTGTGGTCAGCCAAGTATCATTAATGTGCCACGAGGGATGAAAGACTATCAGACAATTGCAAGTTGTGAACAATTGGACATACCTTGGAACGTGGTTTCCGAGACCCGGCTCCCTCTGCTTTGTTTTCTGTTCCCAAGGTTGTAAAGTCGGAATCTGAAATTTCTGTATCCGAGACGACAAAATCAGAAAGAGAATAACAGTCGTGGTGTGAAGAGTCAGTAATGTCGTTCGTCTCCTCTGTAAATCTTTAGCACAGTATGAGATATTAAAAGGTGAGGACTCACCCTGTCGAGCTCTTTTTCTAGGTCTATGTGCAGACCGAACTGGTTCGTCTTCCGTGTCGTACGATAGTGCCGGTTGTATTTTCCTGGATGGATGAATTTCGGGGGATGGAGTTGCAGAATAAGGAGTATTCGGCTCTGCGATGATGGAGTGTGAGTGAGCGAGGATGCCGCGAAGTAGTAAAGCTCTGGCCTCCGGTGATAGTGGTCGTGAGAATCTCAATCGAACGATGTTTGAATCTTGCGACTCATCTGAGGACATTGTTTGATGAAGTGATGAATTGAAAGTTGTGTCGACGGACTGACGAGAAGGTAGGTCCTAGCCTGAGCGGAGGTGAACAGAATTTTGGCGAGGAAGGTGCTATAAGATAGAAGCGGAAGGGGCGATTGAGTTCTAGTGTGTCCCTTAAGTGAATTGCAGGATTAGACCACATGCAAAATCCTATAAAGTTCCACTCCAAGTGAGAAACTGAAAGGCTGAGCCGGTGGATATGTCTCCCCAGAATACTTTTGAGTGACACTTTAGTCATGAGATCTCAGAGACAATTGATTCTGAGGTTCGTTGCCGCGATTTATGGAAACCTACTTGTAGTGGCACATTCTCGGGCTTGTATGATACTCAATGGGGCAATGCTGAAAGGAGTGGGGCTCGTTCGTTGATGTAGGGAACGTTGGACAGTGAGACTTACAATTTTTAGCCAAGGGTATGCAAGCTGGGCAGTGGTAATATCAACAACTACAGGATTCAAATGTTAGGAGTGAAAAGCACTTGGAACCCTGAGGGATGCTGACGAGAGCTGGCTGCTTAAGCGTGTAGAGAACCCGACAGAGAAATGGATCGAGAACGATGAAGAGATGTTAAGGAGGTGCGTTATTCGGCTGAATAGCTCTTCACATTTCATTCATGATCACAAGGCTGTGAGAGCAATACTTTGAAAAGTAAGAGAAGTTGCAGCAGAGAGGGTACTTGAACCTCCAGTTTGTGAGCCTATATATGTCTGGATAGAAGTCTACATTCTAAGGACTCAGAGCACTTGAGAAGCTCAAAGATTCAAGTTAGATCCAATTTACATGGTCTTATACACTTGTAGATTTACAGCAAGAATAAAGCTGAGTGTCCCAGAGTCCCAGAGCAAACGGCAACGTAAGCTAGAAGCGAGGGAGTGAGGTAACCAAGTACTTGAGATCGCAAAGACGGTACGAGGTCATTCGATGAAAGAACAAAAGTAGTGTTACTAAGTCTTTGAAGTTGCAAGGCCTGCAAAAGATTGAGCGATGAAGGACAACATGGTGTGAGACGTACCTGAAGTTCTACTCGCACTGCAGATGGATTTGAGCTAGCGACCCAGTTCAGTGAGATCGTGACTTGCTCTGTTGCGCGTGTCAGTCTGGCGTTCGACTTCTTGTCCCATTCGTCCTTCAATTAACACCGATCGAAGCCATCGCGCCTTCTGTCTTTTCTGGGCAGGCAGACATGTGTCCCGAGAGAGCGGTCGACAGGACGGGGAATTGCAGGAGTAAGGCGGTGGAAAAGTTGCTATCCGTCCAGTCATTCGATGTACTGTTTAAGTTTTAGAAGATCGAAAGTAAAAGAGGGTTTGATTGGCTTGCGTGTCAGTGGAATACAATCATATTCCCTACACAGCAGACCGTTGAGAAGGGTGCCAACTTCAGAAGAAGCGCTGTGTCATGCATGTCGCATATGCCGCATGATCTTGATTATGTACCCTCCCGTAGTTCTAGGACTGATGGTTCAGACGAAGGATGTAGACTGCCCTTTCCACTTAGCGGCACAAGATGGTAATATATTGTGGTGTGTGATCGTAATGTCAAAAGCTGTCCGCAGAAGCCACGAGCTTTACCGACGAACACCAAAGATCACAGAGTCGAAAGTCTACGTCCAATTCAACAATCGGGAGGGAGGTGACTTGAAAATCAACGGAGAACCCCAGCCTCCTCATGTACCGACCCCTCAAAGTCCCCAACGCCTTGGCATATGGTTCGGAAAATCCCAGTCCAGTGCAATGTTGAACCAAAACATCACATGTAACGCGAACATAGCCACAACCGAAAGGGTAACGCAATTTTGTACTCCACCAGTTCTGTTCAACGCCCAACCACGAACTACGTAGCATCGAAGTGTTGTGTGGATTTGGCCCGACCTCGCGAGGGCATCCCTGCTACGATGCTGCAACGAAGTTCGAACATACTGTTGTGTGTTTCCCCTCTTTTTTGTGCCACTCGTTTTTGGATGAGACCGCAGCCCTCGAGATAGGGCTGAGAGGGGTTGCGCTTGCTTTCTTGTCTCGTATCTCTCAACGAAGCATATGTACGATACAAAATTACTGTCTACGGCATAAGCGCTGAGATTTAGGGACAGAAGCCCGTCAACAAGCCGAACTTTCATCCTGTCTGACGCGGAAGAAATCTGAATTCTGTTAAGAGATAAAAAGACGTTGAAGTTTCAGGGCCGAGTACGGGGTATGTCAACAACGTCCTGAATAGTGGACTCGTGTATGTGGTCAGTTTTCGTGCAGGGGCCTCCCCGACTTAATGTGATCCAGACCCGCGAAAAAAGGCCGGTGCCAGGATAGCCATGGTGAAGTCGAAATCAATAATATGTATAAACTCTCCATCCCTGGTCTTACGCATGCAGCTATAAATGAACTCTCAGCCCCAAACTTCCAAAAACCGCATGTCCGTCCTTTCAGCACTTGCCAATGTCAAATTCCCCAACCACCAAGCCCACTGGAGTCAGCAAGAAACCACACTCCATTTCAGATAGCGCAATGTTCTTGCTCTCCTCTGTCACGCCATCAAAATTCGAACGTCTAATAAATAAATGGAGATATCGATACGCACCATTGGACTCATGTGGAGAAAAGGATAATAGATCGAGGTGGCCAAGAAGGAAACACATAGATGAGAGCATGCCAGAAAAGAAAGCATTTCTCGAGGACAAATAATGAGGCAATGGAGATTGCCGAAGAAAGTGCAGTAAAAGAAGGTTAAAACACTGGACGGCGATCACACATCCGAGAGCCCGCGCTTCTCAACCAAGAGTCCTGTTCCTCTTCGTTAACATGAGATGCATGTCCATCCCAAGATTGGTCACGAAATGAGTACCTCTTCGTTCAAGATGTCACCGATAAAACCCGAATACATGGCATAGAATGCAGCAGCGACTTTACTCAAAGGTTTGACGCAGGTCTTGAAACTCCAGCCAACGTATCCGACACAAATCTCGTCGTGTCTCTCACCATTTCCGCACTGTACGCATGTTTTACTGCCGGGTAAACGTTGTCTTCGATATACATACCGCCTTCCTTGTACCAGCCGGCTGTTGCATCCTTCAAAAACTTCAAGAATGGCTCAGAGCAATGATATGGCACCAATTTGTCGGCGCCTCCTGAACAAACGAGGATTCGTTTTCCCCTGAGCTTGGAATCGAAGAATTGACGAACATAGTCGGAGGGTTTATGGGTGATTTCTGAGGTGCCGAAGAGAATGCCTTTCGGATCCCACTTTTTGCAGCTGTTGACGAGAGCGTTGGGAAAATCTACACTTCCGAGGAAGCCGGCGCCATTAGATGAGGTGAAAGTGTTGCGTTTAGAGAGGCGAGCGCGATCGCTCATTATTCCTGATTCAAGTTAGTTACAAGGCTTAAATGGTAATTAACGGATTTGGAGAGTATATCTTCGATATGTGGAACTTACGCATATAATCTGGGCATCCAATGATGACAACTCCTGCCGTAACTCTTGGGTCATTGAAAAGGACTTGCCACGCAGCATGACCACCTAGAGAGACACCCATAACCAAATGCTGCTCAATCGGAGGTGCATCCGGTCCATTGAAAACATATGAGCCCAAATGATCGATGAGGAGGCTGGTATCAAGGGCAGTCCCATGATAGACGCTCACATCAGTCAGAAGACAGTACCAAACACGGGGCAGCAAAATACCTGAACATATCTTGCGCATGGGTCGCGTTTCCTCCTCTCCATGCCTCATTTGCTAACACATTCACCTCTCTTGTCCCATGGTTTCTTTGATCGAAAGCTATGGCTATCAGACCAACCTTGCGGTCACCTGAGGGACGCGAATTCCAATCGTTGATGCATGTGTTCGCCACGGGAGCCATCCTCTCTTTTGCCGAAAGGCGGGGATGGAGAAGCCATAGGCATGAGATTGATTTGCAGGACGGGGACACCTCGTCAAGTCCAAAGATGTTCGTGACTATCCCCGCAATATGCAAGGTTTTGACAGAGACGGGAGGGGGAGGAGAGGGGTGAGAATCGTGGAGGGGATCAGGAGTAGCCATTTCTGGGACAAGGAAATGAGAAATATGAGTCAAGTTGAAAGTCAGCAAAGGAGAAGAAGCAATCACTCGCTATTTGTAATCATGGAGGCTCTTTTGGATTCCCAGAAGAGGTTTAAGCTTAATGTTGGAAAAGTACCGTACAAGAGTGAGTGATGATCCGGAACCTTAACCGTGCCAAGAAGAAGGTCGGCCGAGTGTCGTGAGCCAACGTCATCTAGCGGAAATTGCTGTATTTTGGACGCCTCGTATCAGCGCAATTAAACGTCTGCGCCTCTTGCTGGAATACATTCATCTCCCCATCTGAATGATTATTTTCTGCTTTTTTTGTGACGAGACAAGTTTCACTTTGTAGCAGCGTTGGTGTTACCAGATAACGAGTCCGCATCCAACGTCTCCTTTAATACTTGACCACCAGGACGAGTCCACATCGCAGCGCACAAGAAATTGGACACTCTTCTGAACGGTCTTATTCGCCATGAGAACGACGTGCAAAATATAAACAATTACGAGCTGGACCTCCCCAGGGAACGCCGTCCTTCCGCGTGGTGGAAAGAGGAAACGCGGAAGGGGTTGGTTTTAGGTCAGAATGGCACAACGGAACGAGAATGAGGGATCAATTTCACCAATGACGAGAAGCCCCCGGGCAGAATCACCAGTTCTCTCACATGCGAACGGATCTGCCGGTGTACGACAGTCAGGTTTGCGAATGGAATTGGCTTCCGACGGACCTCCAGACACCTCCCACGACATCACACACTCTTCCACCGCGTCAAATGGCAACACGAATAAGTCTCCCGCTGAGGCCGTGGACTACATGAATGGCGGTGTTCCGCACGATGGTCCTCGAGGGATTCTGGGGAAAGGTCCTGCTTCCGGCCACGCCCCATCTCCTCCGCAGAAGTCGGTACTGAAGTTCCCAACGACCTCCAGAGATGCAACATCACCACTGGCAGCGGGGGCAGGCACCTCAACCCCGCCAGGCCGGAGGAGTGTACAATTTGCAAGACCAGATTTCGGGACAGAGAATTCGGGACATAACAGACAAGATTCATGGGGCATGGCGGAAGACGGAGAGACGACAGGCAAGGACCGAAGGGGGCAGTCGTTGATGTCAAAACTGAAGGCGCTGGCTTCTACAGGTGGACTGCAAACACATACCCGAAGTCAGAGCAATGCCGCAAATTCAATTGAAGAAGGAACAACTTCTGCTCCACTCTCGCCGACCACAGATCGTTCGACTCGATTACCACATACGTTACAAGAGGAAGATAGCGACGCTGATGCCGAAGAGACTGCTGATGAGGATTCTGCGGTTGGCGCAAAACGGGAAAAGCGGAAACGTCGGATGCGGAGACCTCAAAACAACGGAAGTAGCGGTCAGAGCCAAACAGTCCCGAATACACCAAGAGCTCGAGGCATGGGGAATGCGGATTCTCCTGGCGGAAGTAGTCGCCCATATCCCTTCTTGGGCCGACGAGCTACAGATGGTTCATTCGAACAACGAGGTCACTTGTCAGAGGGTGAAGGGCGAGATCGGCTCAATCAAAGTACTTGGAGACGTGGAAGTTCGTGGATAACCGGATCTCGTGGGTTGAATAGCTCCAGTGGTAATCCACCTGGCGATCTTGATGGCACTCCAACAGCAAGAAGGCCAAGCAATTTCAGACGCGCACTTACTGGACTTGGAGGTGGTCAAAGTGAAGGAGAAAATGCCACCCCTAGGAGGCCTTTCTTAGCAGGCGAGCGGGCCGCTACGTTTGGAGCTCAGCGATGGCGGATGCTTAAGCATGGTCTTAAGCTTCTGGGAGCGAAGAAAGAAGAACACAAAGTTGACTATCTCAAATCAGCCGAGCTAATGGCTGAACTACGAGCCGGGGCTCCTGCTGCCCTCATGCTTGCGAGTATGATTCAGAGAGATGAACACGGCAATAAGAAAATTCCAGTCTTGCTCGAACAGCTTAAATTGCGTGTAACCGATAGCAAACCAAGTCTTGAGGATCCAGGAGAAAATGAGCGGCATCTCGTTTTCAGAATCGAGCTCGAGTACGGAAGTGGCCTGAATAGGATGAAATGGGTCATTCATCGTTCACTCAGAGACTTTGCAAATCTCCATCTAAGATACAAACTCCAAGGCAGCAGCGACAGATACATTCAACTCGGCAACCCTTCTCGACCGAAGCAACCGAGATTTCCAAAATCAGCATTTCCTTATTTCAGAGGCTTCCGGGGATTGGGTGAAAGTGACGAGGATGAAGTAGATGCCCTTCGCGCGGATGAAACTGTAGGAGAGGCAACGCATAGCGAAACTGACCGAAGGAAGAAGAAGCGGCGGCCATCCCTAAGCTCCAGAAAGAAGTCTACTGTTACGGGGCCAGATGCGGCAGCAGCAGCTGGCGCGCAGGGAACCAAAGTATACAATGAGCGGCAAAGACGCAAGCTTGAGCAATATCTCCAAGAAATGATTCGCTGGCTTATCTTCCGAGCGGACAGCAACAGACTCTGTAGATTCTTGGAGCTTTCCGCTCTTGGAGTTCGATTAGCTGCTGAAGGGAGCTACCATGGCAAGGAAGGCTTTTTAGTAATCCAGTCTTCGAAGGGTTTGGATTTCAGAAGGCTTCTGACTCCCAAGAATGTCTTTTCGAGACACTCCCCCAAATGGTTTCTAGTGAGACATAGTTATATTGTTTGTGTCGACTCTCCTGAAAACATGCACATCTACGACGTGTACCTGGTAGATCCCAAGTTCGAAATACAGAAAAAACGCCGGAAGCTCACCGAGATGGGCGGGAAAGAAATTGTAGCCCAGGCTGAAACCTCCGCTAAACACCCACAGCACCACAGCCTCAAGTTGCAAAACTCGGAGCGCAAGATCAAGCTTCTGGCAAAGAACGAACGCCAACTCAGGCAATTTGAGGATTCTTTGACATATATGGTGGGCAACACACCATGGGCCAAAGAAAATCGATTTGGAAGCTTCGCCCCGATTCGAACTGGCGTATACGCACAATGGCTCGTTGATGGCAGAGACTACATGTGGAATGTTTCGAGAGCTATAAATATGGCCAAGGATGTAATATACATCCACGATTGGTGGCTATCCCCACAACTGTACATGCGAAGGCCCGCGGCCATCAGTCAAAAGTGGCGCCTGGACCGATTGCTGCAGCGAAAAGCTCGGGAAGGTGTCAAAGTCTTCATTATCATCTACAGAAACGTCGAGGCTGCCATCCCTATAGATTCCGAGTTCACGAAGTTCTCTATGCTTGACCTACACCCGAACATCTTCGTACAAAGGTCGCCCAATCAGTTCAAGAAGAATCAGTTCTTCTTTGCGCATCACGAGAAGATCTGCATCGTTGACCATACTGTTGCTTTTGTAGGCGGTATTGATCTCTGCTTTGGTCGTTGGGATACGCCGCAGCACTCCGTTGTAGATGACAAGCCTACTGGATTTGAGCAGTCTGACCTTCCAAAGGATGCCGATCATTGTCAATTATGGCCTGGAAAAGACTACTCTAATCCTCGAGTCCAGGACTTCTACCAATTGAACGAACCCTATGCTGAGATGTATGATCGATCTAAAGTCCCTAGGATGCCGTGGCACGATATTTCTATGCAAGTTGTGGGTCAGCCAGCGCGGGACTTGACGCGCCATTTTGTACAAAGATGGAACTATGTTCTAAGAGGAAGAAAACCGACAAGACCCACGCCATTCCTCCTGCCCCCGCCTGATTACGTTCCAGCAGACCTAGAAGCTCTGGGCCTCACCGGCACATGCGAAGTCCAAATACTGCGATCCGCTTCAGACTGGTCCCTTGGTTTAACCGAAACGGAGCATAGTATCATGAACGCCTACTGCAAGATGATCGAAGAATCGGAGCACTTTGTCTATATGGAAAACCAATTCTTCATTACCAGTACTGAAACGATGAACGTTAAAATTATCAACAAGATTGGCGATGCTATTGTTGAGCGTGCAATTCGTGCCTACCAGAACCAAGAAAGCTGGAGATGTGTCATACTCATCCCTCTCATGCCTGGCTTTCAAAATACCGTAGACGAGCCAGAGGGTACTAGTGTGCGATTGATCATGCAATGTCAATTCCGCAGTATCTGTCGTGGCGAAGGCTCTATCTTCGGCCGTTTGAGAAGCCAGGGCATTGAGCCAGAAGAATATGTCCAGTTCTACAGTCTTCGATCGTGGGGTAGGATTGGACCCAAGAAGACATTAGTGACCGAGCAATTATACATCCATGCGAAAGTCATCATCGTCGACGACCGAATCGCTTTGATTGGATCCGCCAATATCAACGAAAGATCTATGCTGGGCAGCAGAGACTCCGAGTGTGCTGCTGTAGTACGGGACACCGATATGCTTTGGTCGACGATGGATGGAGAACCCTATCTGGTTGGACGCTTTGCCCATACCTTACGCATGCGTTTAATGAGGGAGCATCTCGGACTTGATGTCGATGAAGTTATGGAAGAGGACCGACGGGCGGAATTGGACAAGGAAGAGGAGGAGTACGAAAGTCAGATGAACAGCATCTACAGAGAAAATGATTCCGATTCGGAACATGCCAGACCTGCGATTCAGCCAGTCCAGCCAGAGCAAGCCACTAGGCTTGCTAATTTAGAGCATAGCCGCAGCTTCAATCATGACGTTGATTGGGAAGAAGCAGGCAATCCAAATCTTATGCCTAGCAGGTTTAAGGAGGTCACAACCGACAAGAGAGTTACCGGGAATAAAGAGCATGCCGCTGAAGTCGATGGAGAAGGTAAAGATCAAATGAAAGCTGCCGAGGGAAGTGGAATTGTTCGAGGACGCGACTCGCAGCTAATTGATGGAGGCCGAGAAGTGTTAGTGGCGGATATTGCCCCCGAAGGTAAAGGAACCGTCAACCATCCAAAGAGACGTCACACTCGCGTCTCTCCACCTCGAAATGGAAGCGATGGGCACGAAGCTAGCAACGACAGTCTTCCACCAATACCACGACTTCCTAGGAGGACGACGGAGCAAATGGGCCTTCCTCAATTATCTCAGCTTCCTCCCCTTCCTCCCACTGACGATGGTGATATTGGAGGCCCACCTGTGCATTTGGATGTCAATGGGAATGCCGTCCAAAAACCATTCAATCCAGTGACAGCGGACATTAAACCCGCACAGGTGGATAAGGATTGCATGCGGGATCCTCTGAACGACTCTTTCTTCGAAGATACCTGGCGCTTGATTGCAGACAACAACACCAAAATATTCAGACGAGTCTTCAGATGCAATCCCGATAGCGAAGTAACCAATTGGCATGAGTACACCGAATTTGTTGCCTATGCAGACAGATTCGCTCAGTCCCAGGGAGTGAAAAGCACAGAACGTGAAGGGCATGAAGCAGGTGGCAAGAGTGGTCCTCCTGGAGCGACAATGCCAGGCGCGGGGTCTGGTATCGTTGGACAAGGACTCAGCAGCATTGCAGAGAAGGTCAATACCATCACAGGCGACCATCATCACCCACAGGGCGGACCGGCAGACTGGGCTGAAGATGCTAGCAAAGGAGCGCCGCGCCTTGAGCTTGATACCAACCATGTCCAGATTAACGGTCAGCTTGATGGCAATGACGAGAAAGCCGCAATGCGCGGATCAAATGAAGCCCCTTCCCCAACTCAACCAGCTGGTATTGAGGAATTTCCGGCTCTGGAATCCACTTTAAGCCCGCCGCCAACGGATGCGGAAAAAGCTTCAGATGCTAGTACGAGAAGAGTCACAGTTTCATCTACGACACCATCAGATAAACCCTCTTTCAACCAACCCTCTGTAAAGAAGCGCCGCCGCGGGACGACGAAAGGTAGCCGAAAGGGTTTCGCCGCCAGTGATGGTCTACTGAGTCCGCAAGATGTGGACGAGCTGTTGAGTATGGTTCAAGGCCATCTTGTTGTATTCCCTTACGACTGGCTTATCAAGGAAGAGCTTAATTCCAACTGGCTTTACCAGGTGGATCAAGTGGCCCCGCTACAAATCTAGTAAGTTACTTCTCCCCTTCGGAGATGTGTTATAATGCTAACTGTTCGCGTAGTGATTAAAGAAATCTAACGGCCTTTGAATGCCTTGTATATTTTTTTATGATTGTTACAGTACAGAAGTGGAAAATATTGGGTGCATTAACATTGGGCATCGGCGTTCGTCCGTACTTTTAGCATAAGAGCGAGCGTTGCTTACTGCTTCAATTCCAAACTGTAACCAAAGTCATACATGCATTAGTAACAATATGAATATTTTTCCAAAAGACATGAATCCCCTATACACGTTCACTGACCCAAATCGCCCCCCTACACCCCGCCCTAATAATTCCCGTTAGCAACTCATGCGGCACCGCCTTCAGCGCATCATTCTCCACGGCATGATCCAAATGCTCCAACTCCTCATCCCTAATCTTTCTTATAGTGCCCACCAACTCCCTAATCTCCTCCCCCACCTCCTCACCCCTCTCCTCCATCTTACTAACCATCTCCAGCAACACAGACACTTGCTCATTATAATGCGTGCCTATCTCCGTCTCCACAGCCTCCGTACAAGCCATCGCCGCTTCTCGACCCATTAGAGCAGTTCCCCAGCCTAAAGCCGAGGCGGCGATCGTCCAGAGCGGGTACATGGCTGTGGGACGGATGCGGTGCTTGGCGAGAAGTGTGTTGAAGGTGTTGAAGTGCCCGGCTTCTTGGTCGTACATGTGTTTCATTAGGGGGCGGAGGTGGGGGTGTGCGGAGACGACGAGGGGGGTTTGGGCTTTGTAGATCAGGGTTGCTGCAAGTTCGCCGGCTTGGTTGACTCGGAGCTATTGTTGATTAGAATTCGAAGAAGAGAGAAGGGGAACTTTTGGAAAGCAGGAGGCGATTGAGGGGCTTGGAACGACTTACTGCGCTGGAGAGGAAGTCGCGCTGAGCTTGGGTGAGAGGTTTGGAGAGGGGTGCTGGGTTTGGAGATGTTTCTGCTCCGAGTTTGGGCGTCCTTGGATATTTCAATTGGGGACCATCTTGGGAATTGGAGGCATTACGACGCTGAGAAGTGCTTGAGGGATGTCGAATTGTACGGCTAGTTCGGGGTATCTGGAGGAGACTTGGGGCGAGAAAGTCGTAGACTTGAATCTGGGATATTTGAAAAGCTGGGCGAATTGAGGAGTAGAAAGCCATTATGGAGATTGAGCACACTTCAGTAAAGAAAGAAAACAGTTGAGTGAGAAACGAATTTATTATTGAAGTTATCCCGAGATTTATGACGCGATTATCTGAATTTCGAGGTTCACTTGACAGGGGTCGGCGTCTCCATGCACCGACACGCGCTAGTAGAGAAAGCTAATCTAATAGCGGAAAGGTCGAATTTGATATTCCCCTTTCAACTGACGTCCCGCGCGACAGGTCTTCATTTACTATTCACTTCTTGACAGCTCAAACTTCTTGTCCTCAACCTCTACGTCCTCCTTAAACCAAGTCGTGGCTCATTGCAAGTACCCTCCTTTTTAATCGTCTGTTCGCGCATCAAACATCACCTACGCACGCAATCCAAGTCATCTAGCCCAACAGCGTTGAACAGCAACCAGAACACCGCAAATACAGTTTAGTCTCTTCTCCGTCATAATCACACCTTCGCGCATTTTTGCATCCAGACACAATGTCAGATATCGACGACGACCTCCTTGCTCTCGCCGGAGACGCTTCCTCTGACGAAGAGGAAGAGGCGCCCGCGAATATCAGCAGAGCCGACTCTGCGTCGCCAGACAATCGAACATCCGGCAAAACCAGCGCGAAGAAGACCGGCGGCAGGAAATCGAAACGGCAAGATGAGTCCGAGGAAGAAGGCGAAGCGTAAGTCGAAATCACTTGCATTTCAATGAGATTTGTCTTCACGCAGAAGCTCATTCTTTTACAGCTCTTCAGGCGCATCATCGCCCAACTCCCTGCGATCCGCTCCGATGGACGAATCGGACTCAGAATCGGACTCTCCAGCCATGTTCGACGAGGGTGATAGGTACCCCCTCGAAGGCAAGTTCATGAATGCTGCCGACAAGGCGCAGATCATGGCTATGCCTGAGATCAAACGTGAGGAGGTCCTCGCCGATCGAGCTACCGAAGTTGAGAGGGACAGACAAAATCGAGCCCTCCGTCAACTCTTAGACGCTCGTGAAGCCGAAAGCAAGAAGCTAGCGAAGAAGCGAAAAGCTGGAACAGCAGACCTAGACGCCGACCATCGAAAAACCTCCCGTCAACGAACAAAGCTTGGCGGTGGCAAGGTGGGAGAGGCAAGCACTGGTATCGACAGTCTTAAGCGCGCAAGAGCTGAGAAGAATGATCGCCAGCGCCGCCGCGATGAAGACAAGGAGCGCAACAAGGATCGCAGAGTTGTACACGAAGACTACTCAGATGCGGATGCGGATGGAGACTCCGAAGTTGATTGGGACGAGGGGAAGAACAAAAGTAAAAGGAGTCGCTCTCCGGATTATCGAGACGCTGAACCAGCTGGCATGCATGACATTGAGCGAATCAGAGTTGGAAGAAGCAGATTCGCCATGGTCTGTTTTTACCCAGGATTCGATGAGGCTATCACGGGATGCTTTGTGCGAATCAGCGTTGGTATTGACAAGGAAAGCGGCCAAAATATCTACCGAATGGCACTAATCAAGGGTATGCATGAGACCTTTCAGAGATCACATTGATACTGACTATTCTGAAAGGGTTCGTCGAAGACAGACCATATGCTGTGGAAACAGCAAACGGAAAGCACTTCAAGACAACCCAGTATATACGCGCTGCCCATGGAAAGGCGGAGCGGAATTGGCCCTTCATCACCTGCTCCGACTCTCCTTTTACAGAGGTTTGTAGAATGGTATCGGAGAGACAGATACGCAGGACTGACGATTTTCTAGGCTGAATGGAATCGCTACAAGCAGACTTGTCAGGTTGAAGGAGTCCCACTACCAACGAAACCAAAACTCGCGCAGAAGATTACAGACATCAACAACTTGGTCAACAGATCATGGACGGAAGCAGAGCTTCAAGAGAAGCTCACCAAGTCCGGCGCTCTCGTCAACAAATATATACCAATCGAGCGTAATCGATTGAACAACCTGATCAAGGAGGCCAAGGCTGCAGGTAACACAGAGAAGGAAGAGGCGCTTAAAAAGGAGCTGGCCGATCTCGATGGCCCGAAACTAGCATATAGCACCTCGATGCAGCCTTCTCCTAAGAAACCTGCAGCGCATGCAGGCTTGAGCCAACAAGAACGATTGGCTATTCTCAACAAGCAAAATAGACGGAAGAATGCAGAAGAAGTCCGCCAAGCACAGATCAACGAAAGACGTGCGGTAAAGATGACCGAAGCTGCTATTGCTCGTGGCGAGGATGTCGCGGAAGACACTTCACGTCGTCTCAAAACTCGTGCGAAGTTCAAGCACGATGTCACAGACACAGGTATCAAGAAGGCCGACAGCGAACGCAGCGGGACCAATACGCCAGCATCTGGCACGCCAAAGCTGAACGCGAAGAAGCCTTCAACGCCGCTTCCTCATATTGCCAAGTTGCAAGCTAGCAATGGAGAGAAGAATGGCATTCCTACGATTCGTCGACCTCTCATGGACGACGATATTATCGGGGCCATCGATTTAGGTATTGACCTTGAGCTTTGAAGGCGAAGTCCAGAGGCTCGTAGTCAGAGTCAAACGACCCTAGAGCATAAAGGCCCCGAAACAATCAAGCCCTGCTTGCCTGACGGTTGCGAATACTGGGATTGTATGCTTTTAGCGATGCGAAGCAGGGCGCAAATGGTGGGGCTTAGAACCATATCCTTTACTCGTCATATCGTAGGTGCCAATGCAATGCTATCTTACTTCGACCTTGCATGAGTGAGCGTTGAGAGGTTGATGTATTGAGAATATACTAGTCTAGATAGAAAGATAGATCTAAGGTAATTTAACGTAGTATTACTATGGCCATGGAGTGAAGTGAAGGCGAAAGGGTGTGTATCTCCACTCCGTGGCTCTCCTGTTTTATTACTGCATCTGAGAGCGAGTGTTTGGGAGACCCTGACTGTCAATAAACTGCCGAGTGGCATCGATGTTTCTTGTTCTAATCTGCTATTTTCTGGCGGGTTACAATAGATGTAGAGCATTCATGACCCTAAGCTTTGCTCTTAATCAACATACCATATTTGATTCACCGCCAACCATTTACCATCTATCCTTTTCCACGGTTCTCTCATCAGCTCTTGAACGTCATCCCTTGGTACCTTAACTGCTGTTAGTAGTAGTATACATAGTCTTTCGACGATCAGCTCATCAGCATCCCGGCGCTTGATCCTGACCAACACACAAGTAACGCCAGATTTATCCTTCAAGTCCAGGTATCCGCAGATGATAAGCGCAAGCTTCCTCGAGTCCTTTTGCGTTGGTGCGATACTCTTCCAAGTGGGATCGAATTCTGTCTTTGAATACCAGGCCAACCAATACGGTGGCATATATGGCTTTCGTCCCTCGTCAGCCATCGTATCGATAAAGAAGGTCGAATGAAGGGGCTGGTCTGTCGAAGTTGCCGTAATTTTTATTCCTGAATACATGACCCTTAGCCCACATTTGCACAGCGTGCCTGAGAGGCGAGTGGTTTGTTGTCAGGGGTTATCCAGATCCGGAATTACAAACGGGACTCCTGGGGTAAGAATTTACACCCCAAGAAACGATTCGGGCCCCCATCTAAAACCAGGCTCAGTCAACCGTTTTGTGTTGTAGGAAAATATTGTCGGTGGAATGCAGCCTGGAGGGTCGAGGCCTTTGCTTGCCTCGTCTACAAGCCTAGAGACGGGGAATCAGCAATTTCCTAGAAGTACAAGAAACTTTACAGGGCAAATGGTGACATCCCCTTCGGAAAGATGGGCATGAAGATATGCCTGATGTCACTTACTGGAGGAGCTTGATCATGGCTGCCTGGGAGGGTTCCAAGGCCATTTCTTTGATTCTGTTGCCCTTAGGATCTTCACGCTGTTTCTCGAGGTGAATCTCTTCCGTTATTGGCACAGGGTTGATATCCAAAAGGAGTGCAATGCATACTGCCTCGTCGCTTTGGAAAGAGGAAGTTCAGTTACTCACTTCGGCAAGAACAGCTGCCATTTTGTCTTCTGTGAGCTTGCCGGCAATCAACCCAGAAGGCGCGATCTCATTTTTTATGGTGGCAGCTTGGAGTATTTTGGAGCCGAAAATAGTTGAAAAGTTGTTAATTAGCTCCCAGCCGATCTGTCTCCGGAACTTCTCCACTGGCAAAGTACAGATCTCCTGGAGCAAGATGATAGCGAGACTGGAATTGATCCTACAACAAGATAGATCGAAGTCGCGAAAAGACCTTCTTGTATGGTCCACAACCGCCGAATCCACTGCAAGTTCTTGGATTCAACATTCCTTGATCAAAAAGGACAAGGGTTCTCATGGCATTTCACAAGATGAAAAACAGCATGCTCTGAAAGTGTACATACGTTGGAGAGCCTAAAACGTGCCAAAATCTCGAGTACATCTGATGGGTCGTTGCATGCACTGAGGCCAGAGTCGAAAAGCAAAACCTTTTGTGCCTGCGTATATATGGCCTTCATCTTTGCGACAGTTTCCTGCTCTTCGCGCCTGTAAGCCTCCCCTTTAGGCACACACAGTGTGTCTAGCCACCACAATATTGGGTCTTGGTTCTCATTCAATTTGTCGTCATACAAGCGATTGACAACTTGTTTAACTCGATCAAGTTGGCATGCGTTCATCTCGTTCCCCCTCGGGTTTCCAAGTCCATCAGACCATACATGAGAGATGCATACATATGGTACTGCGTCACCTGCTGCACCGATCTCCACTCGTTCCCCTTCTCGATGATATCTCAAAACCGGAGTTTCTTGCCTTCGGATAACTCTGACCAACTCCCAATATCGGGCTTCAGCGTTAAGCATCTACATTCTGGTCTGCAGTGACGAGCATCAATGTTCCTAGTTTGGGTACAGAGCTTCTCGTTGCACTTCCGGTGGCTTAATTTGATAGTCGGCTCACCCAGTGTTGCTAGTAATGCAAAAGAGGTAGTCCACAATACTGGACAGCACTGGATACGATGAAAGGACACCATCCAGCGAGTTTCATGCTCTCAGCCCATAATTCCTTTCCAGAAAAGAAAGAAATGGCTTTCCTGTTGGCCAATGATGCATTTGTGAATGCTAATACATCTCCCAGCAACGCGCACGAAAGTCCAAGTTCGAGGGGGAGAGGCAGATGCAGGCCGAAACGCAAAGACCCTCTATCTGGGTACATGCTGAGTGTGACCGCCAACACCATCGCTTCCCGGAAAATCTCTTCATTCCTGCGAACCTTTTGGTCTTTCTCGTCTACTGACAGGTGCTCCTAAGCTTTTGACCATTTCGAAAGATAATCTGGAAGTAGAGCTGTGGTGATGAAATGCATTCCATCACTGTCAACTCGAATAAGATCCTCGACCTGGAGGGGGATTTGTGCAGGGAGAATTGTTTGTAAAAGCCCAAAGAACAGCCAATTCTGCAACACTTTCGAGAGCTTCTTGGGCTCGTATTCTCTCTATCGGCGCCCCCGTATCTTTTCTATCGGAATACCCTCGGATCCGGGATAGTTCTCCCAAGCTCCAGAATAGTCAAAGTTGGTGACTTCCATCTTATCACCCAGTGATAAGGACATTGGTGGATGAGCTCGAAACAGAGAACCCTTTAGCACTCGAAAAGCTCTGCTTTATGTCTGTTATTGACATCTAGGGCATCCCATTGACATTGTTGACACTCTGTTCTAATCAGACGAGTCGCTGGAGATCTGGTTTCTGCCGCGCCCTTCGAAAGCTACACACCCTGTCGATGATCCAGAGTTCTCAGGATGGATCTACATTATTTCTGGAGGTAGTGCTTCGAGATTATCTACACAAAGAAATGCAAAGCAAGGGGACCCAAACATTCTGGGCAGGTAAAGGGGTCGAATACTTAGTAGAGGTATTCCCTGAGGGGGTCGACTCATCGCCTTGGGCCCAATGCGAGACTCTTCTCCCACATATCCTGATCGCTCTCACTTACGAGCTGGCGGAACCCGACGCCAAGTTCTTTCATGCAAGTCTTTTTTGCAAGACTGCAACTTATAGCAGGCAGCTCGGAAATTTCGACGACGCGCATCATAAGTATCGCAAAGCGTTAAATATATACCAAGAAATAAAGAGGAAAGATGCTTTCATCACACTTGAAACTGCGAATCATGTTGTAAATTCCCTGTATTATCTGAAAAGACACGATGAGGCGGAGAAAGTTTCCTTAAGCGTATTGAACAGCTACAAAAAGTGTCTCCCGCAAGATCACTATCTTGTTCTGGACCTTTACAACTCTCTGAATATCATTTCGCAAGCGCTAGGCAAATATGAAAAATCCCTTGAATACGGAATGCACGCGATCACTCGTCACGAGAAGATCTACGGAATAAAACATCTAGATACACTGGTTGCCAAATGGAATCTTGCAAGCACGCTCTTGAATGTATACCAGTACTCGAATGCACTCGAAATTTACGAAGAGATTTTGGCCGCATACCGCGAAAAGCACGATGAAACGTATCCAGATGTTCCAGAGACTATGAGCGCTATAGCCTCTGTTCTGATTGAACTGAACCAGGTCGAAGAGGGCATCAGTATGCATGATAAAGCTGTAGAGGTTATGGCTCAAATACTGGAGCCAACGCATCCAATACTCATGTCAATGCATGCTAAATTCGGCAAGGGTCTTTCGACTGTGGGGAAGCTCACCGAGGCGGCAGAAATTCAGCGTCGAAGCCTCGACACATACCTGTTGCTTCACCCTTCTCCGAGTACACAGTCCCTAACTCCTGCCAGTCACTTAGGTAAGATAAGGAAGGAAACTTTCATGACATTTCTTTGACCAGTTCCGGAGTTCTGAAAGGCCTGAACCATTGGCCCGCGCTTCTGAAATAGCCATGAGAAAGTAAAGCTAACTCACATTCCTCCGTAGCTGTTACTCTGGAGAACATGTCTCGTTTCAATGAGGCGCGGGAAGTGCTCGAGCAGCCATGAGACTGGCCAAGGAAGCCAGTTTATCGACCGCCCACGCATCTCTCCTGAGAATACAAAACGTACTCGCCTTAGTATTTTCACGCCTCGATGATAATATGAAGGCAGAAAGCATGCTCCGAGACTTGTTTGTAAAGAACGAGGGGCTATTTGGAACGCATGCTTTGCAAGTGTTCACCATTATGAATGATCTCGGTGGCGTGCTGCAACGACAAAAGAAATTATTAGAGGCTGCCGAATTGCAGAAAGAAGCTTTGCGCGGGTGTATCGAGAAATTGGGAGAGCGAGCTCGGTTTACAATGCCAGTGAGGAATGACTTGGGTGAAAGCTTGAGGTGGTGGGGTGAGAGTCACGGGACCGACGAAGTTGAGAAATCAAGGTTGCTGAAGGAGGCCGAAGAGTACCATCGCGAAGCTTTGAGACTGAGAGTGGAGATACTAGGTGATGAGACATTGGATACCTGGATTAGCATGGTAAACTTTGGTTGTGTGCTGCAGTCTCTGGGGAAGGAAACAGAGGCTCTAAACTACTTTAGCGTCTTGGAGAAAATAGAGGCAGTTGCTGGTAGCAAAAATGAGGTAGTTCTGAGGGGAAAGCAGAGATTGAAATGATTGGATACGAGGAAGGCAAGCGGAGACACCATTGGCTGGTGTTAGTGAGGACGAAGATATTTTCTCGCCGCCCGTATGCTAGTTCAAAATCCAAAATCGGTGATTTAGTAAAAATTAAAAGTTTTTTTTGGGGTGGTTCTAGGGTTTGATTGTGAGGCTTGTCATGCCATCTAGGGCCAGCCAAGTCTTCGCCCTGAGAAGATAGCAGGGCGAGAATAAAGTTTATCAGTCAATGTGATATTTCAGGTCGAAAGTGTATATTGGAACATGTGCTAATTCAGGCTTCGGAAGTCATTGTCCATCTGACACACTCGGCTTGACACTTCAATTTCCAAATAAACTAAAATGAACTCAAAAATTCCAAGACATTCTGAACACAGTCTGCGAGATTTTACAGATAATGCATAGGAGCAAAACCAGAAGGTGTCTTGATGACGTGACTTCTCTCATTTTAGCCACGTGCCTGAGTGAAAATAGCAAATCGAACCGATGCCATAGAAAAGATCAGCAGAAACCAACGTATGCAGCCACTCAAGAATCACAGATGCAGGACTTCCCCTCTTCTGCAACACCGATTTAGATAAAAGGAAATATCGAATGAAATTATGGCCACTTTGATTGGACGACCAGAAAAGCACTGACTTATAGTACCGGAAGCAAATGAATAGAGCTCAAATGCAATTTGATGAACTAAGCGAGGGATTTTACATCCATGAAAATGAAATTTTCTTCAGCGGGCTCGCGTAGATTTGGAGCAAATGAAGAAGTAAGGAAAATGCCTGCTCGTGAATGAAACTTCTCGCTTCAACCAAGCATTGAAAGGTACAGTAAAGTGGCGATAGCGGGCTGCCTTCAGTACAGCAAGAGAGTCACCGGTCCAGAACTACATTAACTACATTAGCGGCAAGCTCTGGAAGCAGCAAACTCGGGCCCTCACAGACACCCCTTTTTGCTCCTCCACGTGATCGTAACCCAAATTATCTACACCGCCTTGTCGCCTCAGGTTACACGCCAAATACATCGGATGGCACAATACGAATTCAAGTTTGCCGTTTGCGACCCATACCCACAGACTTCTGATGTTTGATGGACTCCCTGATGTGCTCCAAGGAGTGCTTATCCGTGTCCCAGCCCACGTCAGAGAGAGCCTCTCAGATCATCAGCCTAGCAGAATAAGCTGCTGCACCAGGAACACAGCCTCAAAACGCGTGGTCTGTGGTGAAGTCCGTGCTGATATCTTCCCGCATGCCGCCAAAGAGATCTCCATGCTAGAGCAGGGGCTGCGGGAGGGGGGCACTCTGGCTGAAGGCATGAACACTGCGCCTTCTCGAACTCGTCACAGAAACTGGAAAAGGTCGATTGAAACTCGAGCGGCTGTTCCAATTGAGCTTCGAAGCATCCAAACTGGTATAGTGAAGCTGTCTGTGGGCCAGCTGGGCGGTGCACCATCCCAGCGAACGTCCGCAGAAGATGAAACACGGAGTCTTCAGATGTCAATCCAATCATGAGTCGGACGGCACTGTCTGCCCATTATCCATCATCCATTCTGTAGCTCTGATAATCTGATTCCCGTGCTGAACGCCTGGAAGCACCGGCGCACCTTCAACCCAGGCAGTGGGCTGCATCACCGAATCCAAAACCCAGGTCATAGTTGCAATACGAGAGTTTGTATTCCTCCGATGCGAGCTCCGGATGAGATGCAAAGATGCGCTGGCAGCTGAAGCTGTGTGAGTATGAGTTCGAATGTGAGTGAAGCATTCAGAGAAAGTGAAGCCTGGTCGTAAGTACTCTGTACCTCCGCCAGCACTTGAAGTGGCCGTCGTGGACGGTGGTACAGCAGCGTCACGATGGCAACAAAGCGGCCAGTCCCCAGCCTCATGCGCCGATAACCACAGAATTTCTTCGTACACGAGGCTATCTCGACTCCACTGCAAGTACTGTATACTGTAATCAGCGTGGCTGCAGTTGCTGCAGGCTATTCAGACGTGTTTTGATTGCCGCAACCAATCTATCAGCCTGCCCCATCTCGAAATATCCTTCGCTGGCCCATTCGCCAGCCTTCCAAACTACCGAACTCATGCTGCATCGGTCCGTCGTCAACGGTCAGATGCTGATTCCTCACGTCACAAATATCCAGATGTATTCAAGTCGCCTTGGGGCCAAACACCTTTGTGCCCCAGGATAGGTGTTTGACCCCAGGAAACCGTACGAAGATCGAACTGACTGAGCTGCGGAAACTTTTCAGAAGCCGCTAGCTCGAGGCCCACCCCAGTTGCTCGCATCGATTGCCGTTATTTTTGAAGGTGGTGTCAGATTTGCGTGCAGTGTCATTCGTGATTCAGGATAAGTCTGTTCCCTGAGGAGATCCGGAAGGTTCAGTTCGGACGATAAATCGTGATCACCGTCGGGATGCTCCAAACGCTGAGACCACAGAGCCACAATACATGGGTTTGCCGAAGGCTCAACCATGATGGTTCGTCGATGGCTCGACCCGGGACCCTTGGCTACTATCGACAAGGCTCCGAAGATGGACCCAGTCACCATGGATCATGCCCTCGAACAGTGTGGGGAATCTCAACATCAAACACCGGCCGAGTCCCAAATCAATGCATTATGCAACACGCACACAATTCCCACGGCAGAATAGACTTCCAGCTTCACATCATTTTCTCTTCCCACATGTGGTGCTCATGTCGGTCGCCGCCCGTTGTCTTCTCTCCAGTTGTCTATTCCACTAGCCGTCGACCAAACGTGGCCATTCTTTCATGCAGGCCCGAAGCAGCCTTACATCGTCCAGGTAGTTCCAAAGGCCCTTGACGTCGTCCTATCTTTTAATGCCCTGCCCTTTTCATTGCTGAGAGAATTCAGTAGTTTTGTCCTCGTTCTTCATTCGTCGACTGATATTGAGGATTTTGCCCACCTCTATTCTTGACGAACCTTTTACGGAGTGGTTCATGATAAATTGCCTGGCCAATTTAGCTGAAGTCTGCTGAAGTCTTCCTCGTCCAATAACATCGAACCCGCCTGATATATCCAGAGAACCAAGCCTCTGCAGTCAATGCTTCGAAGCCTCAACGTTTCGGCGAGAGGGGACTGCTACAGTACTTCCCAAAAGTATCTTCGGGCCTAGGTGGATCCGATCGTTCCTGTTGATAAGCCAGATGTTTAAGATCGTTGACACGGTACAACTAGCTTCATCATTGTGTTTCGCCCGTTTCCGATGAGGTCAAAGCATTGTCAGACGTCGATCCCGCCATCAGCATTCAAAGATCTGCTCGCACGACAGCTAGACGCCTGATTCAGTATCCTGTCAAAGCCACTCAGTGGAGCAAAGTTTATCTGAACCGAGAGCTGGTCTCTGCCATATGACAAAGGCTAGCTCACGAAGCTATCTGAAACGGCATGCTGTGATCATATAGATCTGGCTGTATATCCTCGACTTTCTTTTAGACTCCACGACCAGTGCTGGGCTCTGGAAAGCCATATCTAATTCCCGCACTCCTTCATCGTCTTCTTCTGTCGGTCCTGGAGCTGGATACTTTAGGAACTATTTCGAAAGAGCGATCAGCAAGTCCTTTCACCTAACGGGGGAATCTGAGATTCCAGCGACTTTGAGGCAACCTCGACATACTCAAAAATCAGTCAAGATGGACGTCACATCTCTGCTGAACGCGAGTTCAATGGCGGCTACCGGCGGCGCTGGTGAGGCGAAGAAGCATGATGGTTCGCGATCAGTTCGAAATCGAACCCCTTGGGATGCTGGAGGATATTCACTTCCCATCATGTCGAGCAACCCGGCAGCGGCGGCGAAGACACCGCCTTCCTTAACGACACAACCCATTCACTATGATGATTCGCAGATAGAATCACCGTCGCGGAATCATAAGTTTTCAGACAGCCGAAGTAGCTTGTCATCTTTTGCCTCATCAATACAATCAGCGTCACACTCTCGATTCTCGTCGACCTCAACCGTTAGCGGCTGTTATCCTCTGAGCAGTTGGGCGTCGGAAGCACTCTCACCCAAGTCAGCATCCTTGGAACTGGCAAGTCCCTCGAACTCAACCTCCAGTGAACCGCGACAAAATCTACCCACGTCAACAAACGAAAGCCCTGACACTCTTTCCACCATCGTTGAGCTTCGCACTACACCGGAGCCTGAACAGCAAACGCTCGAGAGCCGCGAAATCGACTGCGCGTTAAACGTTATACTACCCCGGCCCAGTTCGCCGAGCGACGCGATCTTGATCAGACGTACAACTGTTCCAACACTGAGACTAGACACGGGTGGCCACGACTTTAACAGACCTTCACCTCGAGAAATGTAAGCCACCCCTTTTCCACTGTCATATCTCCCATAGCCGTTCTGCAAGCCTCGCGTCACGTCAAAAGACGGAGATCGCGCAAGCTGCGAATTGTGCTTGCTGTCAAATCTTGTTCTCATCTGAGTGTTTCTTGAAATTTGCAACGCCCGCATATTTCATTTAGCATCAAACCTGTGCTGTAATTTGAAGTCGCGTTGTTTCGATTCCCAGTGCGCAATTTTCAAGTGAAGCTGTGCAGACAATCTTTACTCGAAACGGCATACAGCCGTTGAGTATCAATAACACAAAGTCAACCGTTGGCCGTCGTCGGGGTTCTTGCATTGCAGAAAGTGTGGTCATGTTTTTTTCTCGAGCTTTGTTGCGTGCTTCTATTGTTTACATCTCGATCACACCTCAGAATGAATCCCTCACATATTTCAACTTGCGCGTCAGAGATAATCCACCATAAGCAAGTGTTCGTATTGGAATTTGATATTTGCACTATTGTCTGGATCTCGTAAGGCGGTGAAAAGGGGCCTTAACCGAGATCACGAGATGTGGAGGCTGGGATTCCCCATCTCGCACATACTTGTTGCTGATTCTGCTACTAAAAATATCTGCTATACTATTCTATGCGGTTAAGGCAAGGCCAAAAATTGCCATCTTCTGCTTCTGTCTTTCCTGACTTTTCGGGATCATGTCACAAAGTTGTTCCCATAGATGAGTTAGTGAATAATGCTGGAGCTTTGGTCGCTCATAGAGCCACTTTCGACAGCACGAGCCGTGAATCATCTGATTGAACAGTGAATTTCATTCATTCTGTCAAAATTTTGATGCCACAAGCAGCATAAAAAGTTTTCCTTCCGACCTCGTCTTTCTTACAGTCCCAACATTACAACAACGTCTCAACTTCGTACTACAAATCCTTCAACACTGTCACCATCAGGTACGAATCTATCAGATGTCAAAGCTTGTCTAACGCATAATTTTCTACTTGCATCTGTTCTGTTCAGCTTCCTGTCCCTGGCTCGAGAACAACCCGTATTAGGATAGTTTCTGCATACCTTTAAGTGTCCTAGTGTTTCCTACTCTGCTGCGTCTAGGACAGATTAACTCCTCGCCGGCTTTTGAGTTTACCTCTTCAGAACTTTGTTCAATCTGGATGACCTTGGAAAATCCTTCAGTCCAAAATCACATCTACATGCGCGCATTTATTTTTCAATTCACCCAGCTCATTTTACACGCGTATCTGTCCACTCTTCAACATAGTCAAAATGAGTCAATGACCCAGCTAATTTTTATAACAGTAGCAAGCACTATTTGAGTGCTCCTCCCGAGAGTACGTACCAGAAATTAAGTCTTCCCAGGGGACACAAAAGAGCTTCGTCTGCACCCGAGAACTTCATTATGAAGGAGTCAGCAGCCATCGGCCCGCTGGGCGAACCCACTCCTCCATCATCCACCCATCCCGACAACGCCTCTCCAACTTCGCCAATACCCTATACTGCACCTGATACCCCTCTTACGCCCCTGAACGAAGCCAGCAACCATGGTGACGTTCAGAAGAGAGTTGCCAACGAGCATGGAATTAAGTGCATGTTTCAAGCAGACTGTGATACTGGTTCGCAATTACGCAAAGCAATTTCTCATATATTCGGCCGCAACAAGATGTGCACTCGGCTCGTTCCTGCCCAGGTCTGGGTCCACTACTGCCGCAAGCACTACCAACGCTCCCGCTATCGCAACCCGAAGGAGTATGCGAAGCTGCAATGTGACCTAGTGCAGAAACAGATCCGTCGTATCCACGACTGGAGTCGACAAAATCAGCAAAATGGCCTTCCTGGTGTGGTTCAAGACTGGGGCTTGGCTGTTCGAAAGCGTGAGCAGAAGCGTATAGATGAGCTCAGTGGTGCCAAACGAAAAAGAAGCGCGGCGCAATATGATGATAGCGAAGACGGCGAGGACGACAGCCAACCAGTTCCTGCCACTGCAGTCCCTAAATGGCTTCGCTCCCTTTGTGGTAAAGGCTACGATACCATTTCGATTCTCAACATCTTCAACAGACTCCACACGGAGATCCTAGCTGATCTTATGCCTCAATTTCCCGACATCGAAATCCTGCCAAACATTGCAACTGAAGCGGAAGAGTCGCAGCAGCCGAAGGGCTACGCCAAACGTGCCGTTACTGGTGCTGGCCACAAGCGCTCGCAATCTTTGGGTGTCGGAGCAAAATCTGGTTTATACTCACCAAATGGCGGACCCACTGGTCACCTCCCACGCTGGAATAGCGCCGGGGATATCGAAGTCTCGCCAATGCAAAAGCGCCAACGTCGCAGTGACATGATGGAAGCTAATCCTTTTGGAAGTCGTGCCCAGATGTCTCACCGTCTTGTGTATACCAGCATCGCTGAGAATCCGATCGAGTCTGGAGAAATGAGACAATACGGCCCCTCATGGCTGCCACAACTGGCAGCACCTATTCCTCAGCGCCTCGGTGGGCAGTCAATGGCGGAGAGTCTTGAGTCAAGTAGTGCCCGTCGCCCGGGTCATCACCGATCGCAATCAGACTATGTCGGTCTTAGTCGAGCTCGCGAGACGTATGGCGGCAGCTCTCCATATAACTCTGCTTCAGCGCATCCCTCGAGTATGGGGAGCTACGGCTCTTCTCGTTCCCATCAGGAGCCACCGAACTCTTTCGCCTTCAACAACGCACCTCAAAATCACGGACAGCATTTCCAAAGTCATCAATCACCACGGGGAGGTATGCTTTCCTCTAAGCACCTGCCAAGGGTTGGCCATGCTCGTCACCAAAGTATGCCGATGGCTAACTTCCCGACCCACCCCAACATGCAAAGAGATTTCTCTCATGGACTTCCTCCCCTCAGTCAATATTCATCCAACGACCATACACTACCTCCGGTCACCCATATCACCGAATCTCCTCAAACACCTTCTCTCTACCGCGAAGGCCGTTAGTCTCAACCATCTCGGCATCTCCAATGAATACTAGTTGATTTCGGCTTTTCTCATAAAACTCCGTCGAAGTCATGTTGCCTCTCAGAACAATAAGCGGGGCTTCCTCTTCGCGAGCATCTTACACTCGTTCGGTGCTTTTATTCAAACTGCCTGGTTTATATTAGTGTCTGTCTAGCGGCTCCCAATATACCAATGGGAGGCTAGCTTCGCGTAATCACCACCTTTTTTCCTGTACAGAGACGGTTAGAGCGAAGGATTTTTGAACAATGGATTTTGAGCTTTACAGCGTGGCTTTTGGGGCGTTGGGGGGAGTATGTGGTAGAAAAGCCTTGCATCGGACAGGTCAGAATTGGGGGGAACGGGGACAGGATGCCATTGCCACCTCGCGGTACATTTAATTAGATTCTAGAGAATGCTTTGCCTTTTTCATCCTTGATCGATCCCACTCCAAAGTGACATTGCGTCAGATGTTGTGAGACATTCATAGTATGCGACGGAGCTTTGAACGACTTAAAACTACGAAGTAGCCTGGGTCTCAATCGCTGTCTGACAAGACCCTTCTCGCTGCTGAGCATCTTAAACCAGCTGCGATAGCAATTCACCTCTTCAGATATTTTCTTTCAGACCAGAATCTCTTGGTGATTTATTAGCAGCACCTGAGGGCTCAGAACAGCCACATGTGGCGCTCTTTACCCCACAATCCCAAAGCAGTTAGCACGGCGGAGACGACTTCCCTGGCATCTCAGATCTGGTCTTTTACCGGACATTAAATTTCCCCACAATATGTTTACAGCCGCGAGATAGAGGCTTTTGATCCGTCCATGTCTTCTTATTGAAGGCGAATGCCGGTGATACGGGCCGTGCCAAGTTGAGTAGCGCGTGATTGAGATTCCAAACCCCAGGGACATCAGCTCTGGGAAAGAGCGCTTCACGGGTCGTGAACAGGATCACCGTTTCTTTCTCTATCGCCAAGTGGTGGCTGCTGCTTTCCGAGCATCCAGGCACTTCCCCCAGAGAAAGAGCGTTCTGTTGCTGATGGCACTTCTCGCACCCCAGGTTTCTTCGGAATAGATGTTCCGTATGTATCAACGTGGAGCTTTCATACTAACGGATAAAGTGGTTATCGGGAAGGATAGTGAGTGGCCGAATAAGAACAAGCTTATATATGAGAGTTTCTCAACGGTCCGTGTTCCCCATCACATCAAGTAACTCGGTTGTCACTCATGTCTAGGAAAGTTCTATGCTCATATGACCCAAGGGAGCTATGAGGTGCTACCTACTGCAGATTCTAAATTGAATTGGATATTTATATCCTCTGCTCTCCTTCGTTTTTCCGTCTGTCGTTCATCTCCTCTTTCGCTCGGAACTTTGTCTTTGCTGTAAATATGCGTTTCTCCTTAGCTACCATCACAGCACTTGCTGCTTCTGTCCGCGCTGGAACCATTCTCTGGGACGGCCGCTTCAATGACTACCAGTCAGCGGCAGATCTGAATACATGGTCATGGAGTAACCAAGTCGGCCCATACCAGTACTATATCCACGGATCCGGCTCTGTCACCAGCTACGTGAACCTGTCGCCCAGCTACAAGAACCCGGCAGACACCGGCTCCAAGCAAGGCGCAAAGTTCACCCTCGACAGTACGGCATACTGGAACGGCCAAACGATGCGACGCACGGAATTGATTCCCCAAACAAAAGCTGCGATCAACTCCGGAAAAGTGTGGTACCATTTCAGCATCAAGAGGAGCGCGACCAATGCCCCCAGCATCTACCGTGAACACCAGATTTGCTTCTTCGAGAGCCATTTCACGGAATTGAAGGCTGGATGGATAAGTGGCGCTGCCGGGAACTCAGATACGGCATTGAGATGGGATGTTGGTGGCCAAAGCAAGTGGAGCACAGTATGGGAGGCCGACGTTTGGCATAATGTTGCTTATGAGATTGTATGTCCCTTCTTTCTGGTTTAATCCAAGATATCCAAATTCTAATTTGGAAGCAGAACTTCTCCGCCAACACAGTAGCCTTCTGGCACTCAACCGGCTCCAATCCCCTCACGCTGACCGTCCCCGCCGTCAGCGCCTCTACCTCCTCCAACGGCGCTGACTGGCACTTGGGCGTCCTCGAGCTGCCCGTCTCAGGCCGAACAGACACGACTGAAGACTTCTATTTCAGCGGCGTATACATTGAGTCTGGCTCCCTCACTACAAGTGTTGTTAGTCCCGGTGGTGCAGCCGGTAGTGGTAGTGCTGCTCCCTCATCTGCGGCATCGACCACG
>Ga0247778_1000426_pt1 | contig 56531 bp, 45 predicted proteins | sample UWRJL049202B5_FD_179939 | JGI IMG/M metagenome (GOLD analysis project Ga0247778, IMG submission 179939) | Plant litter microbial communities from Arlington Agricultural Research Station in Wisconsin, United States - UWRJ-L049-202B-5 | ecosystem: Environmental > Terrestrial > Plant litter >... | reverse complement strand
CGCGAGTCTACCCCGCCACGCCAATGTGAGTGTGAGTGATTCTCGGCGCCAGCAAAGGAGCGGCCTGCTTTCCCAACGATTTCGATCCCTTGAACGGCTAACCGATCGGCATTGGAGTTCGAACTCTGTTTTCTCTCGGCAGAAACGCTCGCCGGTAGAGAATGGGGCGCTCGCGATCCAGCAGCGCACCTCGCGTTCGCTCCGGGTAGCCGCAACGGGACGCCGAAGGCTGGGACGGGCGCGGGGCGAAGCGTGACCATTGAAAATCCATCACCCTGAAGTGTGACTGGAGAGCAGAGCGGGAACGAGCAAGTTGATGGATAGAGGATCTCAAGGAGTCTTCGGGAGCGAGCGCGATGCTTTGTACTCCTCGAGTTCTTCGAGGCTCTTTGGCCAATCGGTTTTGAGTAAGCGAGAGAGGCCGCGGTCGGCCAGGAGCTTGCCGTTGGTTTGGCAGGTGGGGCAGTAGTTCAGTTCGTTGGCGGCGTACGAGATGCGCTGCACGGGCGTGCCGCACACGGGGCACGGCTTCTGGAAGCGGCCGTGAACGGCCATTTCGGGCCGAAATGCCGTTACTTTTTCGGGGAAGCCCGTACCGGCTTCGAGTCGCAAGCGGGCGATCCAGAGGCTCAGCACCTCTTGCGTCACTTCGTGCAGGGTGACGATTTCCGGTTCGGACAAGCTGCGAGTGAGCTTCACGGGCGAGAGGCGGGCCGCGTGCAAAATTTCGTCCGAGTAGGCGTTGCCGATGCCGCTGAATAGGCGGGGGTCGGTCAGCGCGCGCTTCAAGGTCCGGTTCTCGAGCAGCAGCGCTTGCTGGAATTCTGCCAGGCTCGCGCCCATTACCTCCAAGCCGCCGCGCGAGAACTCGCTCAGGTTCTCGGCGCCGCGCACCACGTGCAAGCTGGCGCGGCGTTTGCTGCCCGCTTCGGTCAAGAGCAGCGTGTGCTCGGCGAAGTCGAGACCGAGCAGCACGTGCTTGCCGGCCAGCTTGTCGCCCTTGGCTTTCAAGTGAAAGCGGCCCGCGATCATCAAGTGGAAGACCAAGAACAGATCGTCGGACAACTCGAACACGATGCGCTTGCCGATGCGTTGGAAGCCGGTGACGCGCTGACCGTGCGTGGCAGATAGCGGCGGGTCGAAGCTGCGCACCAGGAATGGGCTCTTGAGCCGAGTCCGTTCCAAGACCTGGCCGCCAAAAAGCGCGCTCAGGCGTTCGATGTAGATCGCAACGTCCGGGAGTTCGGGCATCTGGCTTTAGGTTAGCCAAGCTCGAGGCGGCGCACACCTACCTGGCCCTACCCTGCGTAATCCCGCAGCAAATGGGCCGCTGCCAACAATCAGCAAATCAATCGTCGGGGTTGTGCGTATCCACTGAAAGCTCCGACGCTGGCTGGCGTTTCGAGAGCACGGGATCTGCCATGAACCACGATCAACGCGTCTTGTCTCGCCTGCCCGTCTTCATTTCCAGTGCGCTGCTCTTTCTGGCCCTGGGCGGTTGTCACCACAAGCCGAAGGCGAGTGAGGCAACCACGCAACGCGGGAAGGTCGTGCGGCTGGTCGCGGCGAATACCGGGCTCGGCTTACAGATTTGCGACCCACAGGGCGCGGCTTGTACCGCGGGCGTGGTCGGCGCGACCGTGCCCGCGGGCTCGCTGCTGCGCACTGGCTCGCGCAGCAGCACCGAAATTGCACTGGCCGATGGCAGCGCGCTGGCGCTCGACCACGATAGCGAACTGCAGTTGGCCGGCAGCTCACATCGAGCGCGCCTGAGCCACGGCTCGCTGGTGCTGGACATGAGTAACCAACCCGGCGCGCGCGCGCAGCTCGACGTGAACGAGGGGACGGTGGACATCAAGGCGGGCAAGATTGCGCTGCGCGCAGGCAGCGATTTTGCCATCTTGGACGTCGTGCGCGGGAGCGCGACGCTGAGCGCAAACGGCGCGAATCCGCTGCACGTCAGCGGCGGCGAGGAAGCGCGCTTGTACAAAGGTGCGGCACCGTACGTGAGCGCGGGCGCCACGCTGGCGGAGGCGATTGCCTTCACCGACAGCTTGCTCGACGCGAGCGAGTCGGGAGCCAATACGCGCGGACTCGGCGAACTGACGGCGCGCAAACCAGGCAGCGGGGAGGAACTGCGCGGCGCGGTGAAGCTCGCGGCGCATCGCGTGCGGGTCCGCATCGCCGGAGCCATGGCCCGCACCGAGATCGACGAAGTATTCGAAAATAGCAGCGACGACGTTTTGGAGGGAATTTACCGTTTCCCGATCCCAGCCGACGCCAAGATCGAGCGCCTGGCGTTGGAGGTCGACGGCAAGCTGGAAGAGGGCGCGTTCGTCGACCGCGATCGCGCGGCGGCGATTTGGCGCGGAGCGATCGTGAATGCGGCGCCCAGTATGCGCCCGCAAATCAAAGACGACATCGTGTGGGTGCCTGGCCCCTGGCGCGATCCGGCCTTACTCGAATGGCAGCGAGGCGGGCGTTTCGAGCTCAAGATCTTCCCCATCCCGAAGCGTGGCCAACGCCGGATCGTGCTTGCGTACACCGAGGCGGTGCGCCCGGTCGGCGGCATTCGCCACTATAGCTATCCGTTGCCCGTCGATCCGGGTGGCACGACCAAGATCCGTCATTTCGACATCGACGTGGAAGTGCGCGGTCAAGATCCGAAATTCTCTGTGCGCACGCTCGGCTACCCTTTGTCGGCAAGCGATCGCGATGGCGCGCGCGCGCTCTCCTTCAGCGCCGACGATTTCACGGCCAACGGTGATTTGAGCATCGAATGGGCGCTGCCCGAGCGGCAGAGCGAGCTGTCCGCGTTCGGCTACCGCGCGGGCGATGAGCGCTACGCCCTGCTCAGCCTGCGCCCGAAGCTGCCGCGGGCCACCGTCGATCGAGCGCACGCCACGGTGATCGTGGTCGACACCAGCCGCTCCATGTTCGGGGAAGGCCTCGAGCGCGCCAAACACTTGGCCACGCGGCTCGCCCGGGAGCTCGATCCCGCCGGCCCGGTCACCCTGCTCGTGTGCGACAGCACTTGTCGCGATTTGCCCGGCGGCTTTCTCACCCCCGGTCCAGGAGCCGCGCAGGCCATCGAGCATTTTTTGAGCGCAATTTCCGCCGAAGGAGCCTCCGATCCCACGCAAGCGATCGCGACCGCCAAGCGCGCCCTGGGGGCGGTCCCGGCGAGCCTCGTGCAAGACATCGTGTTCATCGGCGATGGGACTCCCACGGTTGGTCCGATTCGTTCGACGACGGTGACGGCGGCGGTGCGCGATGCGCTCGACGGATCCCAAGCGCGCATCACGGCCGTGGCCGTCGGCAGTGCTTCGGACCTCGACACACTCGGGGCGATCGCCCGCGCCGGAGGCGGCTTGGTCTTGCCTTATGTGCCCGGACAAACCCTGAATCAAGCTACCTTGGGCGTCCTGGGCGCGAGCTATGGCAGCGCCCTGCGCGACGTAGAAGTCGTTCTCCCGGATGGGCTGCGCGCGATCGCCCCCCAGAAGCTCGACACGATCTTGTCGGGCAGCGAGGCCTTGATCAGCGCGCGCATGGATGCCGATGCGGTCGACGGCAAATTGCTCGTGCGCGGCAAGGTGGGCGACGCGCCATTCGAGCAACGCTACGACGTCCACCTAGCCGCCAGTGATAGCGCGGGTAACTCGTTCGTACCGCGTCTGTATGCCGCGGCTCGGATCGCCGATCTGGAACGCAATGGCGGCGCAGAGGCCAAAAAAGAGGCGCTAGCGCTCTCCACGCAGTTTTCGGTGGCCAGCCGCTACAGCTCGCTCCTGGTGCTGGAGAGCGAAGCCATGTTCCGAGCGTTCGGCTTGGATGCCGCCAAGCAAGCCGCGCGCTTCACTGGCGAAGAGCTGGCTGAACAGAGCGAGTCGAAGGCAGACTTGCCGATCGATCAAGCGGAAGACGAGGGCGACCTCCGATCGGGTGCGCTCGGTGCCGCCGACAAGAAGAGCAGCGGCGGGTCATTCAGAGCACGTGATGCGTTCGATGCGGCGAGTGGCAGTTCGATGGGCGCGCAGGGCGCCGCCGAAGCGGCCGCACCCGCCAAGATGAAATCCGCGCCAGCGAGCCCGATGGCCCGCGCGGCGGCTCCGAAGCGGGACGATGGCTTCGCGCAGCCACCACCCGCGGCTACCCCGAGCCCCATGCTTCGACCTGAGTTCGATGAACCCGAGTTGCCGCGCACTCGCGTCGCACCGCGGCGCATGATCCCGATGCGCCGTGTCTGGGATCGCAAGGGACAGATCAGTACGGCCGAGCGCGTGCCGCGCAGCGCCAGCATCAGCGCCTTGGCTGACGCCGAGCGCGCCCTCGTCGCTGAACCCGATCGACGATCCAACGTGAAAAAGGCCTACTCCTTGTACGCGATCAGCGGCGATCTGGGACGCGCCACGAGCTTGGTCGAACGCTGGGTCAGCAAAGAGCCGCTCGATCCCGACGCGCTCACCGCGCGAGCCGATCTGGCGGCGCGCCGCGGGGACCGCGAGCTCGCCGTGCGCATGCTGGGGAGCGTCGTGGACATGCGCCCGGATGACGTGGCCAGCCAGAAGCGGCTCGCGCGCCTCTACCGCTGGTCAGGGCGTCCCGAGCTCGGTTGCCGACATGCAATGGCGATCGCCGAACTGCGAGCCGGCGACCCGAAGCTGCTCGCCGATGCCTTGCGCTGCGCGCGAACGGGCAACGGCGCCCGCTGGGCCAGCGACGCGCTTTCGCTGGTCGACGAAAAGATCGAGCGCCAAGCGACCAGCTTGGCCGCTTTGCCAGCGACCGACGATACGCGCTTGCTCGGCGATCTGAGAGTGGAGGCAACTTGGTCGGACGACGCCGATTTGGATTTGGCGATTTTGCACCCCGACGGCCAGCGGGTGTCTTGGCTCGGCGCGCCGACGCGCGAGCTGATCAACGCCCGCGACGTGCTCGATCGCGGTCGCGAAGGGCTGTCTTTGAATGGGGCCAAACCGGGGCAATATGCGATCGAAATCGTGCGTTCGGGTGGCTATGCGGGGACCGTGCACGGCGAGCTCAGCGTGTTCGTAGCCGGCGAAAGCGGGCGCGTCCCCTTCACCCTCGATGGCCAACGCCTCACCCTCGCCCTGGCCGAGATCAAGATGGTGCCGCGGCTCGTTCCGCTAGACGGCGACCTACCGCTGATAGCCAGCGGGCCCGTTCGCTAGAGGGCGGGGCCGCTGCGCTCGGGCGCCGACTTCGCGGGCGCAGCGCCTTCGCTGCTATCGGCATCATGAATCAAGCCTTCCAAATCACGCTCGCCGACCACGCCCATTTCGACCGCGCGCACGATGCCTTGCTTGTCGATCACCAGCAACGTGGGCAGCCCCGAGACGTCGAAGGCGTTGGCCGCTTCGGCGTCGGCATCGAACAGCACGGGGTAGCTGGGGCGGTGAGCGCCCATGTATTGCTGAGCGGCCGTGAACTCGTCACTGGTGTTCACGCCATAGACGGCTAGCTTCGGTCCCGCCAGACGGCGGGCCACGCGCTCGACGATCGGTGCCTGCTGTCGGCACGGACCACACCAGCTGGCAAAAAAGTCCAAAACCACGGTTTTTCCCTGCAAATCCGAGAGCCGCTGAGACTTGCCCAAGCCGGCCTCCGAGATCGCGCGCAAGATGAAATCCGGCGCGGCGTGGCCGATCAGCGGCGAATTCGAGCGCGCTGCGCGATGACTGAGGCGCGGTAAGCCAAACAGCCCCAGAGCCAGACTGGCTACCACGACCAACAGCGCGGTGAGGTAGCCTTGCTGCGACTCTCGCTTCGAGTGCGGCGCTTTACTCATGGGCCCCAGGACGTAGCTCGAGATCCGCGCGCCCCGCAAGTGAAGTCGGCGCATCCTCCATGGCTCGCTCGGCTGCGCGCGTTCCGAGCACCGGCAGACGCACTCTCAGGCGAGCACCGCCGAGCTCACCCTGCTCCGCGCGAATCGTACCGCCGTGCTCGATCACGATCTTTTTCACGATCGACAGTCCGAGACCCGTGCCATCGTCTTTGGTGGTCACATAGGGGTCGAAGACCGTTTCGCGCAACTCGACTGGGATGCCTGGGCCGTTGTCTTCGACGTCCAGGTTCCAAAACTCGCCGCCTCGCGCCAAACTCACGCGCACTCGCCGGTCGTCGGAAGGGCGATCTAGCAAGGCCTGCGCCGCATTTCGCACCAGGTTGAAGAGCACGCGGCGCAGCATTTGGGCGTCGATCAGGGCCTCGCACACCCCCTCGGGCACGACGAATTCAACCCTGATATCAGCAGCTTGCCGAAGAGACAGCAACTCATCCAGAGCCGTTTCGCCGCTGTCTCGTTCGCCGCCACGGACGCCGAAACGCGCGGCCTGCTCGCGCAGGAACTCAGCCAGATCGGCGCGAAAGAGGCTGGCCTGCGGCAGCCGGGCGAAATCGGAGAACTCGCCCACCAAGCGACGCAGCGTGCCCACTTCGTCTTCGACGATCTCGAGCGTGGTGTCGACCAGCCGTTGATACTCCGGATCCGACCCCGTGTAACGGCGATGGATCTCTTGCACGGCGAGCGAGATCGGCGTCAAAGGATTTTTGATTTCGTGTGCCAGCCGACGCGCCATCTCTTGCCAAGCGCTGATGCGCTGCAAGTACTCGATCCGCGCGCGGCTGGATTCGACCTCCCCGAGCATGCGATTGAAAGCTCCGGCAAGATCCGCGATCTCGTCGCCGCCACCTTCGGGCACCCGGATATTCAGATCACCTTCACCGACCAAGCGTGTGGCTCGCGCGAGTTCGGCAATGCGACGCGACACGCCGCGCGCGAGCAGGCTGCCCACACCGATGGCGGCCACGATCGTGATGCACAATAGCGCCGTGAACGCGAGCAGGTAGCTGCGCTCGTCGGCGCTACGGCGGCCCTCGACCTGCTTGTAGGTGTCGACGAATTGGCTCATTTCTACCAGTTCGTCGAAATGGCTCTTGTCGGCCGCGAACACCGCTACCAGCTGCGCGCCATCATCGGCATCCTGGCCATCGCCCAGGGATTTGCCGACTTCCAATTGGTTTTCGTGGTTCGGATCGAGCGGCCGATCGCGCTTCACTTCGGCCAGCGCTTTGCCGTCGGCATCGCGAACCGAAAGCGAGACCAAGCTCGGGTGATCGGCGAAGGCACGCTTGAGTTCGGCCTCGAGCGCGGCCTGATCGGCTGTGGCTGCCGCGCGGCGCAGGGCGGGTCGCAGGGCGATCTCGGCGCCTTCCTGACGCATCAACGCTTTCGCGTTGCGGGCCAGCTCTTGGTACAGGCCGAGCGATTTGTCGAGGTGCGCGCCCACGTCGGGAATGAAGAAGCGCTCGGAGGTCCGACGCACCGTGCTCTCGGCCAACCAGACAGCGGCCAACAGCGGGATCAGCGCGGTCAATACGATCGCGAGCGCCAAGCGACGCCGAATGCGACCGGATGCAGCCACTTAATCGCGCTCCCGCGGCTGACGATCGCGTTCGAACACACTGACCAATGCCGCCCAGGGATCGAAGCCCAAGAGCGCCGACAGATCGCGCGAGACGAACTCTTCGGCGCGGCCGAGCATCGGCCCCAGGGCAGCGCCCGCGCCGAAACGCTCGGCAAGCCCGCGCAGCCCAGCAAATGCCGCGCGCCCGACGTCTAGCCCGAGCGGCAGCGCCAGACCGGGGCTGACCGGAGAGATCAGTAGGTCGCGCGCGGCCACCGCGAGCGTGAACGCTCCCGGCGCAGGATCGCGGGCGAGTGCTTGAAAGGTGAGCAGCTCACCGAACACACCGAGTGAGAGCGGGGCCACCTCGCGCTCGGCGGCCGCCGCAAAGTGGCGAAAGTCACGCCGGAAATCGCCGGACAAGAGTCCCATCTCGGGGCGCAACTCGTCCGGACCCACGATCCGATCGAAGCCCATGCCCCGACGACGCGCAACCAGTCCGGTGTACAGCTCGCCGTGCCGAAACACACCCAGCGCGATCGCACGTCCCTCGCCGCAGAACATATCGAGCGCCGTGTTGATCACGCGTGAGCCAGGCACTGGAATATCGGCGAAGCGCTTGGGCCACATCGCCACCAGACCTTCGGCTTCGAGTTCGCGCAGGGCGCGCGCCAGCTCCAGGGCTTGCTCCAGGTAATCTTGGCGCGGGCGTAAGCGTTCGGAAAAACGCTCCACGAGCTCCTCCAGTGCACCGGCTGCAAGTTCCACGGCCCAGCTCGCGTCGAAGCGACCTGCCAGCTCGGGCAACTTCATGGGCCACTCGATCGGGCGCAAGTCGAGCCGACCGCGCTTGGTGTGCACCAGCTTGCGCAGGCGGTTGCCCGTCGTGACGGCCACTACCCCGCCCCGGCTGGCTTGCCCATGGCCGACTTCATCGCCAGAGCTGCGGGAGGGCGTGCGAAACACATCTGCCAAGCGCTGCCAGTCAGTTGCCGTAAAGCCCTCTAACGAGACGTCCTGCGTGATCACGACGCCCGGAGTATAGTCACAGGCCATGCTTGACCAGGACAGAACCCCCGAAGCCTCCGACTTGGCCGCTTTCTTGGACGCCTCGAACACCCCGTACCACGCGGTGAGTGAGCTCGGCCGGCGCTTGACGGCCGCTGGTTTTCGAGCGTTTCGCGAGCAAGACAGCTGGCAGGTGGCGCCCGGGACGCGCGGTTTCGTGGTCCGCTCGGGGGGCTCGATCGTCGCTTTCCAGGTCGGTAGCAAGCCGCCGTCGGACGCGGGCTTCGTGTTGATCGGCGCGCACAGTGATTCGCCGAACCTTCGGCTCAAGCCGGTGCCCGATCTCACCAGCGTCGGCTATCGGCAGCTGTCGGTCGAGGTCTACGGGGGGGTGCTGCTCTCCACGTGGCTGGATCGCGACTTGTCCGTCGCTGGGCGTGTGGTGTTTGCCGATGGCCACTCCGAGCTGATCGATCTCGAGCGCGCCGTGTGCCGCATCCCGAACCTGGCGATTCACCTGAATCGCGACGTGAACAGCGCGGGGCTCTTGCTCAACGCGCAAACGCAGCTCGTGCCCGTGCTGGGCTTGGAAGCCGAGAGCGGCGGTTTCTGTGAGCTCTTGGCCGAGGGGCTCAGAAAAACCGCATCGCACGGCGCGCGCGTGGAAGACGTACTCGGCTTCGACTTGTGCCTGTACGACACCCAGCGTGCCGCATTCGCCGGCCAGCAGCAGGAGTTCTTGTTCTCCAGTCGGCTCGACAATTTGGCTTCCTGCCACGCCGCACTGCACGCGTTGCTCGGGGCGTCGTCGGATCCGGAAGCAACCCGCGTGATCGCCATTTACGATCACGAGGAAGTGGGCAGCCAAAGCGCCTCGGGGGCGCGTTCGCTGTTTCTCTCGGACCTGCTGGAGCGGCTAGCGCGCGCACTTTCACCCGCGGACGAAAGCGCGCTGCCACGGGCCATTTCGCGCTCGCTCTTGATTTCGGCGGACATGGCCCACGCGGTCCATCCGAACTACCCGGACAAGCACGATAAGCAGCACCGACCGATGCTCGGTGCGGGGCCCGTGATCAAGGTGAACGTCAATCAGTCGTACGCCAGTGACGGCCCCGCGGTGGCGGCATTCAGTGCCGCCTGCCGCGCCGTGGATGTGGTTCCGCAACACTTCAGCTCGCGCAACGACACCCCCTGCGGCAGCACCATCGGCCCGATCTCTGCGGCGCGCCTCGGCGTCCGCGCGGTGGACGTCGGCAATCCGATGCTCAGCATGCACTCGTGCCGGGAGATGGCCGCTAGCCGCGACGTTGCGCCGATGATTCGAGTGCTCACGCGGCTGTTCTCCGAATTTCGAGGGCTCGATTCCTCGACCTGAGTCGGCGCTCAAGGCGGCGGCTGCGCAAAGCGAGAGACGGGGAACGCCTGCGGCTCGTCTGGGTAAGCCCGCCCCGAGCGATAGCCGGAAACCACGATGCCGCGCGCACTGAGGCCGTCCGCGTCGTCGTAACGCAGCGTGCTCACTAGCGCGGGGTGAGTCGCCGAAGCGCGCTCGAACGAGACCGAGCTGACCACGCTTTCATGTGTCTCACCGAATTGCGTGCCCAAGTGGTTCACGCTGCCGCTCGAGCCGTAGTCGTCATCGGAGGAGCCCTTGGCCTCCGCGCGCGACCGTGCCGCTGAATCGCCGCGGCCCTCGCTGGCCGGGGCCGCGGTGCGCGCAGCGGGCTTCCTGGGCGCACGTGGCGCGGCGCCATCTCGCTCCGGCTCTCCACTGCCTTGCCGATAGTCATACGGCACGGGCGCCGGGCGCGGCAGCGGGCGGCGAATGACTGGTGTCGGCGGGCGCACCCGCTCCGGAAAGAAGGCCACGCCGATCACGCCCACGTTTTGCGGGGTGCCCATGCGTGAGGAGTAGCTGTCTTCGGGGCTCGTGAAGCGGAACGCGGCGACTTCGGCCATGCTGCGACGAAATCCTTCCACTAGCAGCGAGCCGTAAGCCGGGATCACATAACCGCGTTGGTTCACGTAGTCGCCTGGCTCACCGCTCATCGCATCACGGCCATCCACGCTGATCACCGCTTCGACGCGCTGCCCTGTGGGATTTCGAACGCGGATGTTGTAGCGAAGCCCAGGCTCGCCCAAAAGAAAAGTCCGGCCATCTTTGACGAAGGTCGAAAGCGAGTTGCCGTCCTCGTCTTCGACCGAAAAGGCATAGGGAGGCGGCGCCGGACGCGGGCGCCAAAACGGACTGCGCGCGTCGGCCTGACTGCAGCAAGCCAGGAACAAGACGCCGATGCCGAGAGCGGCGAACAGGTAGCGAAGGGTGCGCGCGGTCAAACCATCCTCCAATTTTCGGGGCTTTTCCTGGTTACGCGCGGAGGCACGGGAGGATCTGAACAAAACGCGCGGCTAACGAGCGCGAGCCAGCACGACCAGGCCGAGCGCGACGAACCCGAGTGCGATCGCCAACACAGCCACCAACAAGGGGAGCAGACGGCGCGGCGCGATCCGCAGGGCCAACTCAGGCGCGACCCCCCGACGGAGGTGTTCGGCAATGTCTCGGTCTGCAGCTCGCACTCGCAGCACCAAGAGGACGACACTGAGTGCAAAGGCCAAGCCGATGAAGAGCGCCGTCAGCCAGCGCACCCGCGAACGACGCGCTTGCTCGCGCGCAAAGGCGGCCGGTAAACCGTCGAGCAAAAGGACATCGGGGACGTCGAAGGTCTGCCCAGGCTCCGAGCCCGAATCGAGTGGCCAACCAATGGCCGCCGCACTGCGCTGATCGACTTCGCTGGAGACAACCAGCCACGCCGGCGGTTGCCAGCTCGGAAGTGCGATGATTCCGAGCGAACCGCCGCGACCGTTGGGCGCGAGCGCGATCGCGCCTCCCGCCAGACGCTGGCGATCCGAAACCAGGCTGTAGAACGCCTCGCTGCGCGGAACGGCGGATTCGATGCGCACGCCGTCACTCGCCAGCGACGCCTGAAATCCGCCCGCAACCACGGCAACCGGGGTCTCGAAGGTGCCGCTTCGACCATCCTCGGTGCGGGCTTCGATGCGCACGCTGGGATTGAGCTCGCTGGCTTCGAAAAACACGCGCGCTCGGCCGTGCTCGTCGGTCTGGAGTTGGGCTGTTCCCGCCAATCGCGCCCCCTCGGCGGTGACCGTCAGCAGTGCGCCCGCGACGGGCAGGCCGGCCTGCTCGGCACGAATCGCGAGCGGCGCGGACGACCCGACCACGAACGCGCCTCGCTCAGGGGCAACACTCAGTACGATCCCGCGCTCGGCGCGGCCGCGGACCCAGCCGCCACGACGCCGTGCGCGCCGTGCCCAGCGCGTGACGTCGAGTTCGAAGCGACCGCTGGCCAACGGAGCAGCGACGACGTCGCGCAAGTCGAATTCGATCGCACCGTGCACCGGGCGTGCAAAGCGCATTTCGAAATCGCTCACTCCGAGCCTTGCGCGGGTCAGCGACACCGTGACGTCCGGCCCGCCGGAGGCGCGCGCGTGTGCGCTGAGCGGACCGTTCCAGAATGCAACCTCACGTTCGCCGTCTCGCTCGACACTCTCGACGCGCAACGATAGGCTGGCAACGCCCTCACTCGGCCCACCGTACACGCGCGCGCCATGCAGCTTTCGCGGCGCGCCCGCGACCAGCAGCGCATAGCTGACGACCAGCGCCGTCAGGAGCGGCAGCGCCAAAGACCAGGCGCGACTCATCGGCTTGCCATTTCCACGGATATGCTACCCTGCGCCGCGAAACTATGGCGGACGTCAAGAAAGCAAAGGTAAAAAAGCAGGCCCAAGCCAAGCGCGTTCGAAAAGAGCGGCGCTTCTTGCCCGAGCCCACCTACGCCTCCCGCGCCTCGATCGGCGGCGGCATGCTGGGCGCGCTGATCCTGGGCGCGGGCGTCTATAGCCAATGGCTGAGTGAGAATCCACGCGCCATCGCTCCTTACCTGTTCGGGGTGGGCGCGGTCTCGCTGGGCGCCGCGCTCTGGTTTGGCGATGCCGGCGCTCTCCCCGTGCGCATCGGGGACGCGGGCATCGGCATCGAGAAGGGGAGCGATCTCGTTCGGCTCGCTTGGTGCGATCTAGAAAGAGTTTTCACCGAGCGCGCTGAGCTCGTGGCCAAAGGCAAAGAGCTCACCTTACGCATTCCGATCGCCGCGCATCGCACCGCTGTGGCCTGGATCTTGAGCGAGGGCACCAAGCGCATCCCCGCCGTGATGGACGTGAAGCGTCAGAGCCTCGCCGGTCTACCCGATCCGAAAGACAACGACGGCGAGCTAGTCGTGATCGAGGGCCTACAAATCACGGGGCGCCACTGCGCCGCCAGCGGCAAACCGATCTCTTTCGAGCGCGACGCGCGGCTGTGTCCGAACTGCGGCCAGGTCTATTTGAAGGACCAAGTGCCAGCCCAATGCGTCACGTGTGAGGCACCTTTGGGCGCCAAAGCCGTCGAGATCTGAGCGGGGCCGTCGGTCGGCTTGCGAGGTGCGTTGCGGAACTCGCGAGCGCCCCCATCTGCCCATTGCCTCGGCTCGGCACGCACGCGAAAACTCTGGATTAGCGTGCGTTTTCCCGATTCCAAGCCTCGATCCAAGCCGGCAGTGTGGGTGAAGGCTCGCGTCGCCCGACGAGCTCGAGCAGCTCTCGCGAGCTCACCGTGCCGCCCTTGCGCCTCAAGAAGCGCGAGCGCACGACGGCTTCGGCGACCAGCTCCTCACCACGCAGGAAGCGGTGTTGGATGATGAAGGCTTTGTCGTCCCAACCGAGGATCGCCGTTTCGACCTCGAAGGCTTGGAACAGCTGCAACGAGCGGCGAAAGCGGATTGTCTCGGCGGCGACAACTGGATAGAGACCGTGCTGCCGGAGCTTCGTCGCCAGGCCTGAGCGCAGCAAGAGATCGACCCGCGCGACGTCGAGCATCGATAGGTAGACGCCGTTGTTCACGTGCAAGAGCACGTCCAAATCCGGCGGCCAAACCAGGAAGCGTTTGCGAGCGGGCTCGAATAGTTCGCAGCGCGGCCGGAAGGGTGCCGTCAAGAACAGCAGCAAGAGGCGCAAGAACAGGTTCATGGCAGGGCCTATCCGATGAACGCTCTGTCATCCGAGGTGGGCGAAGAGCGCGAGCGAGCGCGCGGCGACCAGATACGAGGGTTGGTCATGAAATGGCGCTTCGGTCCAAGGCCGGATGTCGTCGGGGGATGCGAGCGCGGTGTCGATGCAGCGGCGCCAGCTGCTCGAGGCACCTGTCACCGGGGGCAGCTCGAAGCTCAGAGGCCCCCAGAATGCGTTGATCATCACGTGCAGCGAGTAGCGGCCGCTCAGGCTGTGCAGAGTGAAGGCGAGTGAATGCGAGTTCTCACTCCAATCAGGGCAATCGAGCTCGACTCCATGCCAAGTGAGGTCGGCACGCTCTAGCAATTGTTGCAGCGTCATGCGCGTTCCCTCCACGACCGCGTCGCGATGTAGGCGAAATTGATTGAGTAGCCGTACGAAGCGGTGAACGTCCGCGTGGCGCTCGAGGCAGCCCCAATCCAGCCAGCTGAGCTCGCTGTCCTGACAATAGGCGTTGTTGTTGCCCCGTTGGGTTCGTCGCAGCTCGTCGCCCATCAGCAGCATCGGTGTGCCCGCTGCGAGCAAGAGCAGCGCGAGCAGGTTTTTCACTTGCCGATTGCGCAAAGCCTCGACCTCGCTATCTTCGGTCGGGCCCTCGACGCCGCAGTTCCAGCTCAGGTTGTCGTTGGCGCCATCGCGATTGTCCTCGCCATTGTCCAGGTTGTGTTTGCCATCGTAACTGACGAGATCGTTGAGCGTGAAGCCATCATGGCAGGTCACGAAGTTGACGCTCTGTTCTGCTTCTCGTTGTTCGTGGGCGTAGATGTCGGGGCTACCGAGCAGGCGCGAGGCGAGCGCGGGCACTGTGCCCTCGTCGCCTTTGACGAATCGGCGCAGATCGTCGCGAAATCGTCCGTTCCACTCTTGCCAGGTATCGCCCACGAAGGAGCCGACTTGATACAAGCCCGCGGCGTCCCACGCTTCGGCAATTAGCTTGGTGCCGGCGAGCAACGGGTCCGACTCGATATCCCAGAGTACGGGAGGATTCGGCAGCAGATTGCCGAGTTCGTCGCGACAGAGCACGGACGCTAGGTCGAAGCGGAAGCCGTCGACGTGCAGCTCCTGAACCCAGTAGCGCAGGCTGTCCTGGATCAAGCGGCGCACGATTGACTGGTTGGCGTTGAGCGTATTGCCGCAGCCGGTCACGTCGCGATACTTCGCGCGGTCTTGCTCCAGCATGTAGTAGGTCGAGTTGGCGAGGCCTCGAAACGAGGACGTCGGCCCCCCTTCACCGGCTTCACTCGTGTGGTTGAACACCACGTCGAGAAAGACCTCGATCCCTGCGCGGTGGAGCGCCTTCACCATGTCCCGGAATTCATCGATCACCGCCAGCGGATCCGGCTGGGAAGCGTAGCCGTGATGCGGCGCGAAGAACGAGATTGGCTGGTATCCCCAATAGTTGACTCGACCCTCGGGGGCGTTCTGCGGGTCGAATTGAAATACCGGCAAAAGCTCGACGGCCGTGATGCCGAGCTCGGTCAGGTAAGGAATTTTTTCGATCAGCCCCGCGTACGTGCCGCGCTTGCCCAATGCAACGCCCGAGCTCGGATGTCGTGTGAAACCGCGGACGTGCAGCTCGTAGATGATCGTCCGTTCGAACGGCCGACGTAGCGGTTGGTCGCCTTCCCAATCGTAGCCGCCCGCCCGCGCCACGACGCTCTTCATGGCGAAGGCGGCGTTGTCACCGGCGCGCTGTGCTGCGCTGCGGTCATAGCGGCGGGGCACGGCCACGGCGCGGCCATACGGATCGAGCAGCACCTTTTCGCGATCGAAGCGTAGCCCCAGCTGCGGGGCAAACGGCCCGTGTGCCCGATAAGCGTAGATTTGGCCCGGCCCCACGCCAGGCACGAAAGCATGCCAGTAGTACTGCGTTCGGTGTTCGGCCGGAGTGAGCGCGATCACCCGTGATGGCTCGGAGGCGTCGGCATCCGCGAACAAGAGCAGCTCGATCAGCGCGGCATCACGGGAAAACAGACTGAAATTCACGCCGCCGTCCGTCACCGTTGCGCCGAGCGGCGCGCTCGTGCCCTTCCCCACGTTGACTTCGCTCATTTTCGTTCGCCCCTCGGCAAGCTCATCACTCGGCATCGGCGCGTGGCAGGATGGCGCTAATTGCGCGCCAGTGCCAACGCAGTACCGCTCGGGCTTGCGGGCCGGCTGCGTCACCAGTTCGACGCAATCGCTGCGCCTTGCCAGGAGACCCGCGCAAAAACTGCGCTGGCACACGCTCCATTCGCGGCTTCTTTCGCTGCATCGAGCGCAGCGACGTTCGGTTACAATGCGCACGGCGGCGCACTTGCGTGGAGGCGCCGGTGTGGATCGCTACTTGCCATGAGCAGCTGACGGCGGCATGCCGCAGTAAGCAACCTTCCGAGGAGAAGTGCCTTGATCGATCTCGCGTCGACACAACAGTCCGAGTCCGTCACCGGTGTGGGTGGGCCCTTGCGCAGCGAAGAGCTCGCGCGCATGCACGCTTATTGGCGAGCCTGCAACTACCTGGCCGTCGGCATGATCTACCTGCAGGATAACCCGCTCTTGCGCGAGCCGCTCAAGTACGAGCACGTCAAAGCGCGGCTGCTCGGGCATTGGGGGTCGAGCCCCGCGTTGTCCTTTACCTGGATCCACCTGAATCGGCTGATAGTGAAATGGGACCTGGACATGCTGTTCGTAGCTGGGCCGGGGCACGGGGCGCCCGGGGTGCTCGGGCCAGGCTATTTGGAGGGCACGTATTCCGAGGTTTACCCGGACAAGAGCGAAGACGTGGAGGGCATGCAGCGCTTCTTCAAGCAGTTCTCTTTTCCCGGTCACATCGGTAGCCACGTCACCCCGGAGACCCCTGGTTCCATCCACGAGGGCGGAGAGCTGGGTTACAGCCTGTCTCACTCCTACGGGATGGCTTACGACAACCCCGACCTGATCGTCGCCTGCGTCGTCGGCGACGGGGAGGCGGAGACTGGGCCGCTCGCGACCTCTTGGCACTCCAACAAGTTCCTCAATCCGGTGCGCGACGGCGCGGTGCTGCCGATCCTGAACCTGAACGGCTACAAAATTGCCAACCCCTCGATCCTATCGCGCATCAGTCACGAGGAGCTGGAGGCCTTGTTCATCGGCTACGGCTACAAGCCGTATTTCGTGGAGGGCAGTGATCCCGAACTGATGCACCAAAAGATGGCCGCCACATTGGAGCTCGCGATCGCCGAGATCCGCGCGTATCAAAAGGCAGCCCGCGCGTCGAAAGTGGCCGAACGCCCGCGTTGGCCGATGATCGTGCTCCGCTCACCCAAGGGTTGGACCGGACCGAAACAGATCAAAGGCCACCGGGTGGAAGGCTCGTGGCGCGCGCATCAGGTGCCTTTCTCCGACGTCCGCGGCAACCCAGAGAACTTGAAGCTGCTCGAGGATTGGCTGAGGAGCTACGCTCCTGAGCAGCTGTTCGACGCTTCTGGGCGCCTCTTGCCCGAGCTCAAGGCGCTGGCCCCCAAAGGCAATCGTCGCATGAGCGCCAACCCCCGCGCCAACGGTGGCGTGCTCCGCAAAGCGCTGAAGCTGCCCGACTTTCGGCGCTACGCAGTCGACGTTGCCACGAGCGGCGCCGTGCAGCACGAGAATACCAAGCCGCTGGGCGAGTTCCTGCGCGACATTCTGAGGGACAACCCCAACAACTTTCGCGTCTTCGGTCCGGATGAAACCGCGTCCAATCGCTTGCAGGCCGTGTATGAGGCCAGCAAGAAGGCGTGGATGGCGGACTTATTGCCCGAAGACGCCGATGGCGGCGAGCTGGCGCGCGACGGGCACGTGATGGAGATGCTGAGCGAGCACACTCTGCTCGGCTGGCTCGAAGGTTATCTGTTGACCGGTCGTCACGGCCTTTTCCACACCTACGAAGCTTTCGCTCACGTGATCGATTCGATGTTCAACCAGCATGCCAAATGGCTGGATATCTCGAAAAACCACGTCTCTTGGCGCGCTCCTGTCGCTTCCGAGAATATCCTCTTGTCGTCTACCGTTTGGCGCCAGGATCACAACGGTTTCTCGCACCAAGATCCGGGCTTCATCGACTTGGTGACGAACAAAGGCGCATCGGTGGTGCGCATCTATCTGCCGCCCGACGCCAACACCTTGCTATCAGTGATGGACCACTGCTTTCGCAGCACCGACTACGTGAACGTGGTCGTCGCCGACAAGCAGAAGCATCTGCAATTTTTGACCATCGACGAGGCGGTGAGCCATTGCCAAAAGGGCCTCGGCATCTGGCCGCGGGCGAGCACCGATGCCAACCATGAACCGGACGTGGTGCTCGCTTGCTGCGGCGACGTTGCAACGATGGAAGCGCTGGCCGCGGCCGCGATCCTCCGCGAGCGAACGCCAGATCTCAAGCTCCGCTTCGTCAACGTGGTGGACTTGTTCAGGATGCAGCCGGCCTCCGAGCACCCTCACGGCTCGACCGAGCGCGAGTTCGCCAGCGTGTTCACCAGCGACAAACCGATCATCTTCAATTTCCATGGCTACCCGTGGCTGATTCATCGCCTGTCCTATCGCTTCGAGGCCCACAAGAATCTGCATGTTCGCGGCTACAAGGAGCGCGGCAACATCAACACCCCGCTCGAGCTGTCGATTTTGAACGAGACCTCACGCTTCCATCTCGTGACCGATGTGATCGATCGCGTGCCCTGGCTGCGAGACAAGGCCGCACATCTGAAGGAAGAGATGCGGAACGCGATTGTCGAGCACACGCGCTACGCGCACGAGTACGGTATCGATCGACCAGAAATCACCAATTGGGTCTGGCCGTACTGAGTTACGGCTGATTTCGTCGAAACACTGTGTAATGCGGGCCGCACCTTGCCCCGGCCGCTCTCCCTGTTGCCGATCGCAGTTGCCTTCGCGCTCGCCGTTGGCTCGCGCCAGGCGCCCGCTGAGTAACTCGGAGTACCGCCGCGAGCGCGTGAACCTGCTCACCTCCCTGAGGCGTGAGAGCCACCTCCAGCCACCACGATCAGTGCCCCGCCTCCCGCATCAGGCAAAGCCTGGTTCTGCTTCCTGTGGCCCCCGCGCACGACAAACAGGATTCTCACTTGTCACCGTTGTCGTACGGACGTAACGAAGCACGGGTTGGCAAGGAGCACGCGGCCATGAAATCTTCATCCCCTGCACGGAGAGCGAGCCTCGGCATGACGGCGGTGCTGGGCATTGCCGTGGCCGTCGGAGCGGGCTTTGCATTGTTCAATGTACACGCCGCACCGGTCAGCGCGCTGCGCCCGGAAGTCCAAGCGCTGGAGGCTACGCCCACCGCCGCGGCCACGCCGGATGAGAAGGATGAAGAGAGCAACGCTCTGAGCGGCTCGGTGCTGGAGACCTTCCCGGCCAGCCAATATACGTATCTGCGCCTGGCGACCGCCAAGGGCGAAATCTGGGCTGCGGTGCCGACCGCTTCCATCGCGGTTGGCGCCCGGGTCACGGTCGAGAACGCCGCCCGTATGACCGCGTTCAAGAGCACGACGCTCAAGCGCACCTTCGACGTCATCTATTTTGGAACCCTGGCGGCTAGCGGCGACCAAAAGCCGACTGCGCCTCGCTTCTCACCGGCCGATGCGCTCGACGACGATGATCAGCAAGACCTACCGCCCGGCCATCCCGACATTGGCAATTCCCAGTTAGGCGCGGTTGGCAGCTCGGACAGTCTGCCGGCGGGGCATCCTGACCTCAACGGCGCAGCCGCTTCTCCCCACGCGCTCGCCCCGGAAGCTGCGTCTTCGGCATTGCCCGCAGTGGCCGTCGCTCCCGCACGCGGCAGCAACGCGTACGCCATCTCACAGCTGTCGGCGCAGCGCGAAAAGCTCGCGGGGCAGCGCGTTCGTGTGCGAGGCCAAGTCACGAAGGTCACCCCCGGTGTGCAAGGGCACACCTTCTTTCACTTGCGCGACGGCAAGCCTGGCGATCCTGGACCCGAGACGGATTTGGTCGTCACCTCGCAGGCGACGCCCACGCGCGGCCAAGTGGCCACCTTCGAAGGCATACTGCGCGCCGATGCAGATGTCGGTATTGGCTATAAATACCCAATTTTGCTCGAAAACGCCGTCATCCTTCCGGAATAATGCGGCTAGCGCTGGCCAGCCTGAATCGCGGTCAGCGCGATCGTGTACACGATGTCTTCGACCAAGGCACCGCGTGATAGGTCGTTGACCGGGCGGCGCAGGCCCTGAAGCATGGGACCAATGCTGATCACGTTCGCGCTGCGCTGAACGGCCTTGTAAGTCGTATTGCCCGTGTTCAAGTCGGGAAAGATGAACACCGTCGCGTGGCCCGCGACAGGGCTACCGGGTGCTTTGCTCGCGGCCACTTCTGGGATCGCGGCCGCATCGTATTGAAGCGGCCCGTCGAGCGCGAGATCGGGTCGCAATGCCTGCGCCAGCCGCGTGGCTTCCCGCACCTTGTCGACGTCGCTGCCCGTGCCCGAATCACCGGTCGAGTAGCTGATCATTGCGACGGCGGGGGTAATGCCGAAGCTCGCCGCAGAGTCTGCGCTTTGAATGGCGATGTCAGCCAAGGTGTGGGCATCGGGATCCGGAATTACCGCGCAGTCACCGTAGACGAGCACTTGCTCCGGCAGGCACATGAAGAAAATCGAGGAAACGACCTTGGCTCCAGGCTTGGTCTTGATCAGCTGCAGCGCGGGGCGAATCGTGTTTGCGGTCGAGTGGACGGCCCCCGACACCAGGCCGTCCACCTCGCCCAGGGCGAGCATCATCGTGCCGAGCCAAACGTTGTCTTCCAGGAAATCCGCGGCCACCTGCGGAGACAAGCCTTTGTGCTTTCGCATTTCGACCAGCGGCGCCACGTAGTTGGCGCGGATCGAGGCCGGGTCTAGAATTTCGACGCCCGGCGGCAATTCGACTTCCTGTGCGTCGGCGACACGGCGAATCTCCGCCGGGTCACCCAGCAGCACGCAGCGGGCGATGCCGCGCTCGGCGCAGATCGCGGCCGCGCGCACGGTGCGCGGTTCATTGCCCTCCGGCAGTACGATGCGTTTGTTCGCGGCGCGGGCGAGCTCGGTCAATCGGTAACAAAATGCGGCGGGCGAAACCCGGGTTTCGACGGGGATCTGCGAATGACGCGCGATCCAAGCGGTGTCGATGTGATCGGCTACGAAATCCATGCCGCGCAGCACGCGCTCGAGATCATCGATCGGGATCTCGGGACTCATTCGCGCCAGTTGGGTGGCTGTCTCCCAGGTGTTCGAGCGCACTTGGAGGACCGGCAAGCCGGTCGCCAAGGCCGGACGGCAGAGTTCGAGTACGGCCTCGGGTAGTTCGATACCGCCCGTCAAAATCAAGCCTGAAATCGGCACTTTGTTGATCGCGGCCAACGCCACGGCCAATACCACGTCCGCGCGATCACCGGGGGTGACGAGAATGGATCCGGCGACGAGCGTATGCACGAGATTCGGCACCGTGCGCGCCAGCATCGTGATCTTCTTGGCCCGGCGAGTCATGATTTCGCCCTCGTGCACGACTTGGGCGTCGAGCTGCCGGGCGATGTCGATCGTTCGGCAGGCCGTGAGCTCGGGGTTCTCCGGAATCGCTCCGATCACGTTGTACTCGGGCTTGCTCAGGCCCACCCGCTGTTCGAACTCGCCGAATGGGCTCGTGCGCAGGCGCGAGTCGCGGGCCGGCACACGATTCACGAAGCAGCCGATCACACGCCCGGGGCCAAACCCTCCGTATTGGCTGGCCGCGATCTCGAGCTGCGACTCGAACTCGGCGAGCGGCGTCCCGCCGAGCGAACCAACCAAAATGACTTCAGCACTCAGCGTGCGCACGAGCTCCCGATTGAGATTGCCCTCGCCGTGCGGGTCAATCGTGTGCGCCAAGCCTTCCACCACCACCACGTCTGCGTCGGCCGCAGATGCGTGAAAGTCTCGCAAAACGTGCTCGAATAGCTCATCGGTGCGGCGCGCTAGGATCAAACGCGAGGCCTCCTCGAGCGGGATCGGCAAGGTCGGCCTGAGCGAACTGGTGTGGCGAATGAAGTGGGTGGAGCGCTCTGGACCAGCGTCGTGCGCGGTAGGCTGGGCGATCGGTTTGAAGAAGGCCACGCGCACGCCTCGGTTGTCGAGGGCGCGCACCAGACCCAAGGCCAGGGAGGTGAGGCCCACCCCGCCCCCGCTCGGAACCAAGTACAAGGTATGAGGCATGACTTGCCTTTCGCTCAAGGAGTTTGCATCGTGAGCCGAGCCGTTTCGCGCGCAATCACCAACTCTTCGTTGGTCGGGATCACGAGCGCTAGCAAGGCCGACGATTGACCCGTGATGCGGCCGTTCTGTTCCGCACCATGAACACGATTGAGCTCGTCGTCGACGAGGGCACCGAGCACGCGCAAATGACCGAGCGTTTGTGCGCGCACTTCCGCGGCGTGTTCGCCAATTCCGCCCGTGAACACCAGCGCATCGACGCGTGAAAGGCCCGCGCACATCGCCAGAATGGCCTTCGCGAGCCGATAGCAAAAGACCTCGATCGCGAGCGTGGCCCGATCGCTGCCCCGTGCGCGCAGGTCCAGCAACCGACGCATGTCGTTGCTGACTCCCGAAAGGCCCAAAAGCCCGCTCTTTTTGTTCAGCATTTCGCTGATTTGATGCAGATCGAGCGAGGCGTGCTTGGCCAAGAACTCGTGCAGATTGGGATCCACATCGCCGGAACGAGTACCCATGACGATGCCCTCGAGCGGCGTGAACCCCATGCTGGTGTCCACGCTGCGCCCGTGCTCGATCGCGCATACGCTGGCGCCATTGCCGAGATGCGCGGTGACCAGCTCGAGCGACTCGAGCGGTTTGCCGATCCGCTCAGCCGCAACTTCTGCCACGTAACGATGGCTCGTCCCGTGAAAACCGTAGCGTCTGACCTTGTCGCGCTCGTAATACTCAAAGGGAATGGCGTACAGGAAGGCCGCGCGGGGCAGAGTCTGATGAAATGCGGTGTCGAAGACGGCCACCTGCGGCAACTCCTCGAACGCGCGCTGCGCGGCCTCGATACCGAGCACGTTAGCGGGGTTGTGCAGCGGCGCGAGCTCTGAACATGCTCGAATTTGCTGCAACACCGCGTCGTCGAGCACGACACTGTTCGAAAAGGCTTCACCGCCGTGAACCACGCGATGCCCGACTGCCGTAAGCGCAACGCCATGCAACTCACCGAGCAGCGCTGCCAGCGCTTCGGCGTGGGCCGCACCTTGTCCCAGCCCGCGCGCCGATTGCGACCCAAACTGAAAGGTGGGCTCAGCGCTGCCCAAGCGCTCGGCGATGCCGTGCGCGAGCACTCGCCCCGAACTCGCTTCGATCACCGCGAATTTCAGCGACGAACTGCCCGAGTTCAGAACCAGAACGGCTGGCGACGTCATGCGTCGCGCAGCCTAACACGCGTCAGCGGCTCATTGAGCGACGTCTGACGGCGCTGGAGCGCCGCTGCCAATCGATGCCGGGGGTCGCCGCGCCGCCAACGCTTGACGAAACGATGACGAAAGCTGGTAGTCGCTGGTGATGGAGGGACCCAAGATCGACACCATGGGGTGCTGGGGCGCGGCCGCGCGCAATTTCTCGAACTCGCCATAAGTCGCGTCGATGCCGTCTTCGCTGAGCACGAGCTTGGCTTGCGCGCGAACCATTCGAGGATTGAGCCGCAACGCTTCCCTGAACAGCACGGTCGCGTCCTTGGGCACCCGGCGGCGATTGAGGGTCTCGAGCGCGCGCAGATAGACGAGCCCCGCATCCTGCACCTCACTGTCTGCGAACCAGCTCATGGCCGCGTCGAAGTTCGGCCATTCACGTGAAAGGAGCGAGAGGTACGCCGCCACCCGGTAAGTTTTGGGATCCTTCGGGAACTGTCGCAGCGCCTGATCGACGATGCCACCGGCGATTTCTAGGTGCTCGGCGGCCAGCACGGTCAGCGCAAGCTTGGCTTTGGCGTTGAAGGCCGCATTCTTTTGGCTTTGGTCGAGGCCTTTGGTTTCGGCGTCGGTCAGCGCCAGACCGGAATCTTGTTTCGTGTGCAGGCGCAAGACTTCGAATTGTGCGCGTTTTCTGAGTTCGTCGAGAATCCGTGCCAGAGTAGTGAAATCATCACTCCAGGCGAGCTCGATGGTCGCATGCAGTGTCAACGCTTCGATACCGGGCTTGCCGGCCACGAGCTGGATGGCACTCGCGAAACGCCCTACTTGATCGTCACTGAGCGCCTGCAGCAGCTCGTCCGTCGTGCTGACCGGGGTTCGATCGAGCGGGATACCGCGCTCGCGCTGGACCTGCGCGATGAAGGCCTGTGCGTCGCTCGGACTCATTGAATCATTGGCCGGTGCACGAGCCGCAGGCTCGCTTCCGCCGCAGCTAGCGAGCGCGACGAGCAGCGAAACCGCGACGGCTCCGCAAGAACGAAAGTGAACCATGTGCGAATACGCTACCAGGGGTCGGCCCGCGAGTTGCACAGGATTTCGGCGATGTTGCGAGCGCGCGGGCCCAAAGTAAGAATTGCCACTCAGCTCCAGCGGAACTAGCTTCGCGGGGGACATGGCGCGAACCTCCGGGCCGTTGCGGGCGATCGCGCCGCCTGCCTGGAGTTTGTGCTTTTTCCTGCTTCTCACACGGCCGAGCGCGGCAGACGAGCCGCGTTCGCGCGGCCCGAAGGATCAGCAAACCGCAACCCCGGATCGTTTTAGCGTCAACGCGCGCAGTGAAACGTACGTGCAGCTGTACCGCCGCGCGCTCGTCCCCGGGCAAAATGGCCAATTCGTACCGACCGAAGTGGCCCTGCCGATCCATGAATACTTGTTTGCGAATGCGCGCGATGTGGACGCCCCGTGGCAGAAGGACAGCATTGGGCTCGAATTCGCCGCTTGGGGCCGCTATTGGCCGACTGACTCCAGCATCGAGCGCCCGTTCGATGGCGACGTGCAAACGGCAAACATTCGACTCGAAGCAGGACCGGCCTGGGCGCGGATTGGGCGACAGCAGATCGCGGGCGGCGCGGCACGCTACGCCCGTTTCGACGGCATCATGGTCGGTGCTCGGCACCTCGGCTTTTTCCTCGAAGGCTACGGCGGCTTCACGGTCCTACCGCGTTGGGATGACCGGCCGGGCTACCACCGGTTGGGCTCCGCGGAAGACAGCCTGCTCAGCTACCTGCCGTCTGCCCCCAACCGCGGCAATTACTGGCTCACGGGCGCACGCCTCGGCTATCAAACGACGCGCGTCTCCGGCAGCCTCTCCATTCACGATCAGGAAATGTCGGGCGGCGTCGATCACCGGAATCTGGGGCTGGACGTGGGGGCCCAGCCGATCACGGATGCTTCGCTGGGCGCGAGTGCCCTGCTCGATCTCGACAGCGGGCGCTTTGCCGACGCCAGGTTCTGGCTCGATGCAACGCCCCACCCGCTGCTCGACGTCGGCGCGGAAGTGCTCCACACCGAGCCGGCGCTGCTCCTGTCGCGGCAGTCGGTGCTCTCCGTGTTCTCGACCGATGGCTTCGACGAGTTCGGCGGCACGCTCACCGCCAAGCTGCTCCGCTGGCTACGGTTCGACACGAACGGCTACATCGAGAGCTATCGCGGGACCGGTCCCGGCGCGCGCGGCGAGGCGGCGGCCCGCATCGCCCTCGGGGTCGATTACCCGACGCTCGTGCGTGTCGCCTATTCGCGGGTGATCGCGCCTAAAAATGGCTATCAAGCAGTGCGTGTCTCGTTCAGCCGCAAGCTGAGCCGCGGCCTGACTTCGACGCTGGAAGCGTACGGCTATTTCTACGACGAGCCGGTCGCGGGCTACAAAACGTCATCGGTGTACGCGGGGACCGCAGGCTACCAGGCCCTCGATTCGCTCGAGTTTCTGTGGAGTGCATCGGTCGCTCAGTCACCCTATGCCGCGTTGGACGCGCAAACCATGCTGCGCGCCACGTATCACTTCGATACGGCGTCCAGGCCGAGGCAACACTGATGAACGCGCGCTTGCCCGCTCTGCTGCTCTGGATTGCCATCGCGCTCGCAGCCTTGGTGGCCTGCACCAGTGAGTCCGCACCGCCCCGGTTTCCGCATCAGCTGCATTTGGCCGGCATTGCCTGCGGCGTACCCGGTAAGCCCGCGTGCTTGAGCTGCGTCAGCTGTCACGACGTGGTTCGGCACGATTCTGGGCAACGCATGCCCGGCGCGTCGCTCTGCGCCCGCTGCCATGGCGACACCCACCAGGTGCAGGCCGTTCTCGCGGTCGCACCCGTGCGCCCCAGCGGCGAGATCGCCATCGACCACGATCGGCACTTGGCAATGCCGGAGATTCGCGGTCAATGCGTGCCCTGTCACTCGGGAGTGGTGGACCCGAAGCGGCCATCACTGCCACCGATGAGCCAGTGCTTCAGTTGTCACGAGCATGCAGAGCAGTGGTCGCAGGGCCAGTGCACGCCGTGCCACGAGCCGGCAAAGTTGCGACGCACCATGCCGAGCACGTTCCTCAAGCACGATACGGCGTTCCTGCGCCACCACGGCAGCGCGATGGCCGAGCGTCAGCAAGCCCAGCTCTGCCAGAGCTGCCATACCCAAGCGCAATGTCAGTCGTGTCACGACGTGACGCAAGATCTGACGGTCGAAGCGCGGCGGCCGGAGCAGCTCGAATCAGGCCAAGTTCACCGGGGGGACTTCATGGTGCGCCACGCGATCGAGGCGCGCTCGCAACCGGCGCGCTGCCTATCTTGTCACACCGTCCAGACTTGCGACTCGTGCCACGCGGCCCGCGGCGTCAGCGCAAACGTCGCCAACCCGAGCAATCCGCACCCACCCGAGTGGGTCGGCACGAATACTTCATCGAGCAACTTCCACGGCACGGTCGCCCGGCGCGATATCGTTTCGTGCGCGGGGTGCCACGACGCAGGGCCCGCCACCAATTGCATCCGCTGCCACAAGGTGGGCGCATACGGCGGCAATCCGCACCCAAGAGGCTGGAAGAGCGCGCGCGGCCTCGACTCGGAGATGTGCAGGTACTGCCATGAATGAGCGCAGCGCGACGCGGTCGCGGTGCTTTGTCGTGATCGTCGCGCTCGCCGCGATGATCTGCGCGCTGGCCGTGCCCGGTTGTCTCAAGCGGCACGACGAACCGAAGAGTGATGCCGAACTGAACCGCTGCACGAGCTGCCATGGCGATGCCACTCGTCCCGGAGACTATTTACGACGCGCCGCACCGCCCAAAGATCTGATGCAGCAAACACTCTCGGGTTACCCGGGCGTGGGCGCGCACGACATTCACTTGAACGCCAGCTCCACGCACGCCGCGCTCGCCTGCAACGAGTGTCACGTGATCCCGGACGCGGTCGATTCGCCGGGCCATGCCGATGACGGCCCGCCGGGCGACGTCACCTTCGGCAGCCTGGCCCGCGCCGGCGATCGCAAGCCGAGCTACGACCCCGCCACGCGCACCTGCCAGAGCAGCTATTGCCACCGCGAAGCGTGGGCCGTGTGGACCGAACCGCGCACGAGCAGCGCGGCCTGCGGCACTTGCCACGGTTTGCCGCCCCCGGCCCCGCACCCCCAATCCGACCGCTGCTACGCCTGCCACGCGGACGTGATCGACTCCGACCAGCACATCATCGCGCCTGAGCGCCATGTGGACGGCATCGTCGATTACGTCGCGGGCGACTGCAAAACCTGCCACGGCAGCGACCAGAATGCGGCCCCCCCTCTCGACACGCTGGGGCACAGCAATTTTTCGGCGATCGGCGTGGGCGCCCATCAAGTTCATCTGAGCGGAAGCGGGAACAGCCGCCCGCTCGCGTGCAAGGAGTGCCACGTCGTCCCGGAAAAAGTCGAGGATCCGATGCACGTGGACGGCCTTCCGGCAGAACTGACTTTCAGCGGCGTGGCACGCGCCAAGAACCACGCGCCGACTTGGAACGAAGCCCACGCCACCTGCGGCGGCAGCTACTGCCATTCGCCTTCGCCCGCTGAAACGCGCGACTCCCCGGTTTGGACGGAGGAAAAGTCGCTCACTTGCACTTCGTGTCACGGCCTGCCTCCGCCGCTTCCGCATCCGCAATCGGACAATTGCGTCTCCTGCCACAGCGCGGTCGTGGCCTCGGACAACCGCACCATCATCGATAAGGGCCTGCACGTGAACGGTGTCGTCAATGTGGCCGTAAATGGCAGCTGCACCCACTGCCACGGCGGGCCGAACCCCGCGCCGCCCGTCGACACGTCGGGCAACACTCTGACCACGACGACCGGCGTCGGAGCACACCAGACGCACGTGCTGGGTACGGCACGCTCACGCGCGGTCCCGTGCCAAGAGTGCCACGCGGTTCCCGATCGTGTGCTGGCATCCGGACACCTCGACTCGGCGTTGCCAGCGGAGCTGATCTTCTCCGGCGTGGCACTCGCCCAAGGCGCCGCGCCCGAGTTCGTGAACGGTACGTGTCAGTCCACGAGCTGTCACGGCGCCGTCTTCCCCAACGGCGACCCCTCGGGCGGAACGAACACAGCGCCCACCTGGACCCGCGTCGACGGCAGCGAAGCCGCGTGCGGAACCTGCCACGGCTATCCGCCGCCGGCCCCGCACCCGAACCCTGGAAACCCCTGCCACGACTGCCACGCGAACATGGCCGCGGATGACCTGACCTTCACGCGCCCCGAGCTGCACGTCGACGGCATCGTCACCTTTCAACTTCAATAACGGCAGCGAGAGGGGGGCGATCGCGATCCAGCAACGCACCTCGCCGCGAACCGTGTTCTCGACTCAGCGTGGCCAGGGCCTGTCGCTGAATTCACGTCCTCCCGCAAGCGTGCCGTGCCCGTGCTCGGAAGGTGGAAGATTGCTTACCATTGGATGGCGCGTGTGCTCCATGGGGAATACCCGAACGGTTCCCAGCCCGGCGGCAAAGAGCTGCGGCTGAGCCAAGAGTGGATGGTTCGACTTCCGCCGGGCTCGTTGCCTTTTTCCGGCACGGCATGGGCACGTTTACGGGGGCCTGAGCCATCAGAGACAGGTTCTGGCCCGCCGTCCCGTTTGACACCTTCACGGGCTCTTGGTGAACAAATGGCAGCCCGCGCAGCGCGGGCTCTGTGGGAAGTGATCGGCTCGATCTTTGTGGCAACCGAGGCAGATGGTGCGCTTCGGAGCCGACGGATCTTCGTGACCGCTGTGGCACAGATTGCACGGCTGGTGCTTGGGCTCGGCGTGCAGGCCCGGAAGCTTTTGTACTTGGTGACAAGTGGCGCAGGCCGGAACGCTGGCAGGCCCCGCCGGGCCGTGGGGACGGTGGCAGGTCAGGCAACCGGTGCCGAGCTTTCCATGAGCGCTTTGCTGCTCGGCGCGATGGCAGTCGGGGCACGCTTTCCGGACCGGTAGGCCCTGGTGGGGCTCATGACAATTCGTGCAAATCTGGTGCCCTTTTGGCGCGGTTTGTTGCTGAGTACGATGGCAGCTGGCGCAGGCCGTGGCCTGCGCTCCGGAATGTGGTTCATGACAGCCCGCGCAACGCGCGTGACCAGGCTTGACCAGACCTGCCTCTCTTTGGTGGCAGCTAGCGCAAGCAACTTGATCGGGCTCCGGGTGGTGAGGCAGGCCGCTATGGCAACCGGTACAAGCTTGGTGCCCCTTGTTCAGCGCGACTTGCTGCATGCGCGCTTGGTGGCAGCCCGCGCAGGTCGTCGCCACGTTGCTCAATGCGAGCTTGAATGCGTGCGGTTGATGGCAGCCGGTGCACGCGGTGCCGCGGTGGGCACCGCGATCAGATTCAGCGAACTTGTGGCACGAAGAGCAAGCGCTGACCTGCACGCCGAGGGAAACCTGAGCGGGGTGCGGATCGTGACAGCCCACACAAGCGCCCGCTTGCATCGGGTGGTCGGAGTGAACGTCCTTGTGACACGTGGGGCAAGCTGCCGCCGGGGTCGAGCGGACATCGTGCGGCGCGTGGCAGTTGGTGCAAGCGCTGTGCGCCGCGATGCGTCCGCCGCCGATCACGTTCAGTTGCGCGTGGCAATTCCGGCAAGGCGTGACCTCCTTTTTTTCGAATGCGTGCGGCTTGTGACAGCCGATGCACTGAGTATGGCCGCCCGCAAACAATGCGGATGTCGGAATGATCGGCTGCTGTTTCGCGTGACACGTGACGCAAGTTGCGATCGCATCCCGAGCCGGTGCGTGGCGTTGTGCGTGGCAGGTCGAGCAGGTTTCAACGAGCGATTTCCCCTGCGAAGCGTGGCTCGTGCTGATCCCCTGATGGCAATTCGAGCAGGGAGCCGATTGCGGCGCTCCCTCGTGGGGATGGTGACAGCTGAGACATGGCTGGCTGCCGTGAACCGTCACCGGAGCGAGCGTGCCCTGCTGCACGCCGTGGCAGCGCTTGCAGTCCGCCGGCTCGTAGCTCGCGACGGCGAGCCCACTCCTGCCGAGTCCCGCGTCGATCGCGCCTCCGTCGATCGCAACGCGCGCCGGCTCGGTTTTCAGCGCTTCTTCGCGGCGGGCACCATCGAGCGTGAAGGCATGACAGTTCGTACACACGGCTTTGGTCCCCGCGCCGAAGTGCTTGGCGGCTTCCGCCGATGCGTGCTCGATACGGCCTTCTTTCTGGTGACAAGAGGCGCAGCGATCCGGCGTCACTGGACCCATCTTGTCTGCGGTCGAAGCGTGGCATTTCACGCATTCTATTTTTTGATTTTGGACGTGAATGCGATGGCCGGTCACGTCGCGCGCGAAACTCCAGGCCTTGTCGACGTAAACGCCCGCTCCCCATTGCCCATTCTGAAGCGCTGCTTTTTGGCCGTTCTGCGGCGCATCTATCTTGTCCGCGCAGGCGGCTAGGGCCGAAAGCACGAGTATTGGGATCAACACCCACGCAAGGGCTGACTGCCTCTGTTCCACTCGCCGGCATCCTAACCGCTTTTTGCGCTTGCTTGTGCGCGCAGTCTCCCCCACCATGACTCGTGCCTCACGCAGGCCCTTGGCTCGGCTACGTAGCGCTCGCGAGTGCGCTCATCGCTGCAATCATCCTCGTGCATTTTTTGCTGAGGCGGCCGCCGCTCGACTTGCGAACGAAGCTGATGCTCCTGCTGGGTCTAGGAGTATTTCCAACGATCACGGCCGCCACTTCCACGGTCGCCGGCATGGAAGCCACCACCCATCGCGAGTTTTGCGGCTCTTGCCACACGATGGACGACCACTTCGGGAATGCGACCGATCCGAATGCGCAATCGCTGGCCGCCCGCCACACGCGAAACCCCTTTTTCGGCGAAGAAAGCTGCTACGTGTGCCATGCCGATTACGGCATGTTCGGTTACGCTCTCACCAAAATGGGGGGCATGAAGCACGTTTATTACTATTACCTCGGTGGCTATCGCGGGCTGACCAAAGAGGAGAGCCGGCGTGAAGTGCACATCGCGAAACCTTATGACAATACGAATTGCCGGCAATGCCACACCACCACTGCTCATGTTTGGCGTTCAGTGCCGGATCATCAGGCAATGGCAGCACAAGTTGCCTCGAATCGCGTGAGCTGCGCGAGCCCCGGTTGCCACGGCTACGCGCATCCATTCAGCAAGGGGCCGGACGGCCTGGGTGCGCTTCCGAGCGCGTCGGGGCATGCCGCCGCGGAGCACACGCCATGAGCCTCCTCGAGCGGGCGCGCCGCACGTTGCTCAAACGCCTGCAAAAGCGCTCGGTCGTGAGCCTGATTCGGCTGGCCTGTTGGGTGGCGTTGGTCGGGCTCGCGGTGATGGCCGCGTCGATCGTCTATCCAGCGCCACTACCCGTGATCTTTGCGATGAGCGTCGGACAGGTGATCGGCATCCTCGCTTTCCTCTGTTATCTGCTCTCGATCTTGATGGATGTCGTGCGCGGTACGGATCACGCACCAATTGCGCCGGGGCCCGCGCAAAGATTGCGCGAGGCTGATCCCGCGCACGACGTCACTGGCTCCGTGTAGACATCGAGTTTCGTTTTCGCGAACGCGATTGACGAAGACGACTCGCTCTGCGAGCATCCGCGCACGGCCTAGAGCCGAACGGCCCAGAGCCGACTCGAGGGAGGATCCTTCATGAATCTGCTTAAGTGCGCTGCGTTCGTCACGCTCGGTTTCGCATTGCTCGGCTGCTCCGGTGACGACGGCAAGGACGGCGCCGCCGGTCCTCCCGGAGCCAGGGGAGAAAAGGGCGATCCGGGCGCGAAGGGCGCTCAAGGCGAGCAGGGCGACCCCGGCCCACAAGGCGACCCCGGCCCGCAAGGCGAACAAGGCCCCCCGGGGATCGGAGCTGCCGGCGCCGGAGGCACCGTGCCAGCGGGCACATTGAACGCGAGCTGCATGAAGCCGTGCCACACCTTTTCCGGCATCGTCGAGCAGTGGAAAACCAGTCGCCACTACGCCACGTACATTTCGAATCTAGGTGGCGAAGAAGTCGACACTTGGACGGGCGCCAAGGCCTGCGGCAATTGCCACGCTTCGGATGGGTTGGAGCTTCGTGTTGCCGGAAACGTCGGCCATGGCGGCATGGTCGGCCCGAGTGACTTGGGGCACGGCCAAATCAATTACAAGGATTCAGGCTCGGGCAAGATCTCGGAGGTCACCTATGCCGGGCAAACCACCGTGGCCGTCGTGGGGTGCAACACCTGCCACGACGCCATCGGGCACGACCCTCACCTCAGCGGCGCCGACTACGTGCCCGGATCGTTCGCGCTGCGGGCCCCCGTCGGCACGGACGATTACGCGGTCGTCGAGCGCAGCTCCGCGGTCGGGACGTCAGACGGCGTGAACGCCGGCAAGTATCGCGCAGGCAATGCTTGCATGTGGTGCCACAAGTCGCGCAAAGACGTGACCAACTACATCCTCGCCGGTACGAACAGCATCACGAGCACCACGTGGGGGCCACACGAGGGACCGCAGGCCGATGTTTACGCAGGCGCCGGCAAGGGCGCCTATGAGTACATCCCCAAGGCCTATCGCAATTCATCGCACACGAACTTCAGCACGGGCTGCGTTCAGTGCCACATGCCGCCCGTTGCCGCGAACGGCGGCATCGGCAACCACTCCTTCTACCCGCAGACGTCCGCGTGCACGAATTGCCACGCCGGCACGACCAATTTCGACGTATCCGGCGGTCAAACGCTGGTCAAATCCGAGCTGCAAACCCTGCGCGCCAAGCTGAACAGCCTCTCGCTGCTCACGCGCGATGGCATCAACCCGCTCAGCAGCGGTGATCTTTCCGATCAGGACTTTGCTTCGGACGAATCCATGCCGGCCTCTGCCGTACCGGGTCGTCCCGCGGTTCAGGGAGCCACCGCGGGTGCGCTCTACAACTATTTCCTGATCGCGCGCGGGTCCGGCTTCGGCGTTCACAACCCCACCTACGTGAAGCAGGTCTTGTTTGATTCAATCGAAGCAATCGGGGGAGATTTGACGGGCCTCATCCGCCCGTAGCGCGACCGGGCTGCTGCGAGCCCTCGCGCGGCGCGTGCAGTAGTTCGTGCACGCTCAAGATCCTACACATCGTGATCGACAAGAAATTTGCAGTGTGATCTAAGCAGTGATGCCCTCGCTCAGCCGTTCGAAGCTATTGGACGAATATTCGTTGGTGGATCTGGAGGATGCTCGGCTCGGCGATCGATTGACGCCAATGCTGCTCTCGGAGGTCACATCAAGAACAACGGCGACCCTGGATGGCAGGTCCTCGGTCGCGGGTTGCGGCGCTTCTCAGAGTTTGAAGAGGGCTGGAACCTAGCCCACGAGATGTGATCAATCTTGAGCGTGCACGAAGCATCACGCTTGCTGAGCGAGGGAAACACGGCCGTTGGTTCTGGGACCTGCTCTCAGCGTGCGCGCCCGAGCTTGAGTAGCTCTTGAAGATCCCAAACCGGCCCCGCGATGAAGGAGAGGCCGTCATCGCTGAAAGCGGGCGCGCGCTTTTCGAACGCCGCGTGTCCGACCAAGTTGAGCGCCCAACCCGCTGCGAACGCGCCCAGCGAGCCAGCCCAAAGCGCGCCGCGGATTGGGCTGAGCAGGCTCGGCGGCTTCGAGATGAATAGCCCGGCGGCACCGCCCAAAATCAGCGGAATACCGATCAAGTGCAAGCTGCGGTTCGTGCCGTTTTGGTGCGTCTCGCGATAAAAGGCCAGCGACGCCTGCCAACGCTCCGCCGCGTTGCCGGTGAATTCAGGATGACGCGCTCGCCAGTCCTTCTCGAGCAGCTTGATGCCCGCGCCGAACAGCGACAGCGCGCTCAGCTTGAAGCCGGCGCACAGCGCCCCCATTCCGGCCACCGAGAGCGCGACACCAAGCGTAGCGGTGGACGAGCGACGAGCCATGGCCACGACGATACCACACGCTCGGCGAACGCCCCCGCGCGCACGAAACGTGACTCAGCGCGCGGGAATCGTCAGCACCGGCCGGGTATGCTGCCACTCGCGGACTGAAGAAAGAAGCGCTGGGCGAGCAGGTGCGCGAGCAAGGAATTCCGTGCTCTTGCTTTCGAGATCAGTGTCTCGATGTAAAAACCAATAGCCGCGGTATTGAACCTCTAGAAGTGGATGTTCGGCTGTGCACACGGAACAAGCCGTGGGAGATTTGATTCCCATCGGAGGGTTTGCCGTCTGGCCCATGGGTTTGCTGGGCTAGGCCTTGGCGCAAAAGCTCCGGCGGAACCTCCACTGGCTGAGCGAGAAAGGCATGACTCCTGAGACGCTGCGACCGGAAAGCAGGGGTCTCGGCTGGGTCGCGCAGAAACCGCCCGAATCCAAGCTCGACGGACCCAAACCAACCCCTGAACCTCACGCAGCGATAGGGGAAAAAATGGATTCACTCCGGGCTGAATACGGTCCAGACAGCGGCCCCGCTCAGTCTTTTTCAAAAAAATCCTATATTAACAATGACTTATGTGCCCGCGCCGAAGGGAAATCCCGGAAATTTTGGGTTCGCTGAGATCCGGCACTTCCCCGCGTGGCAGCTTCGACTAATAACTAGCCGCCCGAATGACCCTGACTGACCCACGCACCGCCTCTGCGCCCGCCTTCTTGAGTGGCAGCGCGCGGATGCTCAATGACCCGCGCGATACGTATGTCGTTTGGCTGATGCTCCATTGCGCGCTCGTCGCGGGGGTTGGGGTCTCGTTGTTCTTCTGGCCGTACGCCGCCGGCATCTCGGTTTGGTACCTCGCGCCGCTGTATTGGGCGCTACTGATGGCGGCCGTGATGGATCGCTTCACGTTGATGATTCATTTCACCTCGCATCGGCCATTGTTCAACAAGGACTACAAGAACCTGAACCACGTCATCCCGTGGTTGCTCGGCCCTTTTTTCGGGCAAACGCCGAACACCTATTTTGCCCACCACATGGGCATGCATCACCGCGAGGAGAACCTCGCGGACGACCTCAGCTCGACGATGCACTTCACCCGCAACCGCATCACGCACTGGCTGCGTTACTACCTGCGCTTCCTGTTCATTGGGCTCCCTGAGCTATTTTTTTACTTTTACAAGCGTAAGAACTGGAAGTTGTTCCGCCGCGTGCTGGTGGGCGAGGGCGTCTATTGGTCAATCGTCGGGCTGGGCCTGTGGCTACGCCCACAGGCAACGCTGGTCGTCTTTCTCATCCCGCTGGTGCTGATTCGCACCCTGATGATGATGGGCAACTGGACCCAGCACAGCTTCATCAGCCAAGAGCACCCAGAAGACCCATTTCAATCCAGCATTACCTGCATCAACACCCGCTACAATCGTCGTTGCTTCAACGACGGCTATCACATTTTGCATCACATCAAGCCGCGAGCGCACTGGACCGAGCACCCAATCGAGTTCGAAAAAGCCCTCGCAGAGTACGCCGCGCACGACGCGATCGTGTTCGACGGCGTCGACTACTTCGAGATCTGGCTGAACATGATGCTCGGCCGCTGGGGCTTCTTGGCCGATAGGTTCGTGCACCTGGAAGGCGCGCCCGTGCGCAGCAAGGAAGACGTGATCGTCTTCCTGCAGAGCCGCGTTCAACCGGTGGCGCCGCGCGTGGTAACGGCGAACTGACAGCGCCGTCGTCGGCTATTTGATGATCGTGTCGCCACAGCTGGTGACCTCTAGGCTCGTCTCGATGCGCAGGTTCGAACCCGTGACGTGCCGCTCAGCCCAGAAAAAGGCCAGGGGATAGGTCTGGCCGTCGCTGAGGCCCAGGGTGTCGAGCATGACCTGCCCCGTCACCTCGTTGTGCGTTCCACCCAGATCCAGAGCCAGCTTGTTGTCGACGAACACCCAGATGTCGTCGTCGCCGATGAAGGTGAAGACATCACCCGGGTGGTACTTGAACTCCAAGTGGAGTTCGAAGGTCATGTGATAGTTGTGCCGGTTGCCCTCGTTCTGCAAGAGCTGACCATCGATCGGAAAGAACCCTGGGCAGGTCGCCGCTCCGCAGCCCATGGTGCTGCTGTCGTAGTAGTAGGCGTTCGGATCGCCCGTTTTCGCGGGGTCGGGCAAAAACTGCAGCGTTAGCGTCTGACCCATGTTCACGCCAGCGGTGTCGTGAAACCAAGTCGCGAAGTTCTCCGGCCCGGTCGTGGTCACGGTGCCTGTTGCGGGCCCAGCGTACACGGGGGTCTGATCCGTGCCGAGCACCGCTTGCACCAAGCCGGGGTCGGGACCGAAACGTTTACCCATCGCCGTTTTCGGATTCAGCATCGCGTTGGCGAATTCGAAGTCCGGGCTGACGCGGTAGGACACCCCGCCGATGGCGTCGGCAATCGGGGGGACTGCGGTGGCGTCCAGCGCCCGCCCGCTTGCATCTTGGGCAACGGTGAAGTCCCGCAAGCGACCGGAGAACCGACCATTGCACTGCACCGCGCCGTTCGTGCCGCCGGTGGATACCGAGCCATCCGTGCCGCCACTGCCAGCCGGTGTGACGTTCAGTTGGCTCGAGCCGCCAGTGCCCGGACTCGCACCTACATTGACGGAGCCAGCCTGACTGCCGTCGCCCGCCGCTCCGTCTATCAAACCGTGCGCAGGAGGCTGCGACGAGCTGCACGCAAGCAGGCACGACACAGCGACGAGATGACCGACTAAGGCGATGTTACGGTTGAGGCTGGACATCAGTTTTCTGGCGGTTGAGGTCGGTTTGAGTTTGCGAAGGCAGGTATGCGAGTAAATGTAGTAACCGTTCGGCGTCCTGAGCAGGCACGTTTCCCAACCGGTCGTGTTCTGAACGAGGTGGAAGTTTCCTCTGACCAGCAGCGTGTTGCTGCTCACCACCGGCACCTTCACCTCGCTTTTCGGCTTGGGACCAGCGTGCCTACACCCCCCCACGCCATCACGCCATGCATCCGACGAAACGCAGGCACACTCGTTGCTAAATCATGCGCGTGGGGACCAAAGGCAAAGGGACCGTGAACAGACACTCTCGGCAAGTGCTGGTGACGTGGGCGTGGGGCACGGCCATTTGCGCGCTCATCGTGGCTAGTTGTTCGGGGAATGCTGGCTCGACGAAACCCGGTTCTGGCGCGGGCTCCAGCTCCGGTGGTGGCAACAGCGGCAGCGGCGGGGTTGGCAGCATCGAGATCGGACGCGTGCCTGCGGGCGCTGGCGGAGCGGCCGAATGCCTCGGCAATCCACCGCTCTGTCGCGGAACCAATGTCGGGCAGTGCTGCGCTCCAGATCCGTATGGCTCCGCTATCTGTCAAAATGGCACGTGGACGTGCCGCCTCTTCGGATCCATCAGCGTCGCCGCACCAGGATGTGACGGTCAGCCCTGCGAGCTGAACGAGGCAGGCGCGAGTGGGCAAGGCGGGGACTGAGGCGGGCTCAAGTTTCCTGGCAGGATAACGTCGCCAGGCCACCGGTGTCAGTGCATGAGCAGGCCTCGTCGCAGCTGACACCATGCGTGCAGACGCAGGCGCAATTCGGCGTGCTCGCGCATGCCGCTAAGGTTCCAGAGAGGCGCATGCAGGTGGTCGTGGGAGGAACCCCTAGCTCGATTTCGGGCACCGAAGTGATGTGACAAATCGCTTGGCCAACCACGCAACTCGATGCGCCCGCTGAGCCGCCGGTCCAAGGCACGTCTTCGACGTTCATGGCGCCGGCGAACGAGTTCGTGCCGCCCGATTCCAAGTAAACGAATCCACCAACGCAGGGGTAGCTGACGAGTCCTTGCCTGCCGGCGTTGCCGGCGCCGGTCTCGCTGCTGGCGGCTGCTCCACCGGCGCCGGCCCCCTCCTTCGAAGAGGTGTCAGGAGATTCACCGCCGCTCGATTGAGTATCTGTCGCGCCGCCGCCGCACGCTGCGAGGGACATCGCCGCGAGCATCACCAAGCTCGACAGCCGGCGCTCGAGCGCGCGCAGTTTCATCCCCGTGCACTAGCAACTTCCACGCCAGCCCACCAAGAACACGCTCCTCAGCGCAATGTCGGCTCGAAGGCGTCGGCGGGATTGCCGTCTCCCGAGGCACAGGTTGTGTCAGCTTCGAAGCTCACCGCGACAGTGCTGTCATGAGGTTAGGCAGACATCGACGCTGTGCGATGGTAGGCGCGCCCGGCGCCTGCTCAGCGCGAGCTCAGATCCTCTCCTGAGAGGGCGCGTTGAGCGCGGGTGCGTACACGAAAACGGCGCTATTTACTGCTATTTTCGCGTCTGATCCCGACCCGGTGCACGCGTTCGCGAGCGAAATTCCCAGCAGCGCCAAGCCCAATTCGAACGATTGCATGTGTCCGCCTCGGCGATCCGCCCTAGCCGCTCTCGATGCGGGAGGCAATCGCGCGGCCAGTTCGCCAATCTCCCGCGCCGGCGCGGTGGAGTAACCCGTTGCTTGAATGGACGCGACTCGAGTCCTTTGGCTTCCTACTCTTGTCGGAGAACAGAGTCGAACGGCATTCCGATCGATGCTGCGCGGCAATCGAGCTGATTGTTTCGCCTTTACGCGCCACCACTCCCTGTTCGAGAAGGTCGAGAAGCTGCTGGACATCGAGCAGCTGAAGTTGGCGCTCAGTCGCCAATGTTGGAACTTTCGCGCAGTCGACTTTGCGCGGCACTTCGATTGGATGCGAGCAGAGGAGGGAAGACAGCTCACTCACCGCGGTTCAATATCTGCGCCTGCCTCACGACTTCTATTTCGGACTGATCTGCAGGGCAGCGCCAGCTTCGGCGATGCGCCGTTTTACATGAAGCCCTACATCAACCTGCGCGGGGTGCCGTCCTGCGCTACCCCGGGGATGAGACCTTGGCGCTCGAAGGAGACCTGCGTTGGCAGTTGTTTTGGAAGCGCTTCAGCATTCTCGGCTTCGTCGGGGCCGGCAACGCTTGGAACGATTCCGAGCAGCTCGACAACGCGCAGGGCGTGGTCTCCAGCGGTGGTGGTTTACGCTATGAGGTGGCGCGCAGATACGGCATCCACACGGGGCGCCGACTTCGCCTTCAGCCGGTACACGACCGCCTTCCACATTCAGGTCGGCAGCGCCTGGATGTGCCCCTCGCCGCGTTCGCTCGCGCGAGTTTCCAGGCATGCTGCACCCTTGACGATTGCTCCCGCGGGCGCCAAGCAGTGGGCTGCTGCGCTCAAGGAACCGTTAGTCGCTACGGAACGCCGGTTGCTCGTCGGTAAGAGCGGGCATTTTGCGCTTGCCTCCGGGCGTGCATGCGAGTGAGATCCGGGTCGGGTGATGGAAACAGCTAGGCCCCGCAAGGGCATCTTTCGCCTACTTCAGCTGCGGCACGCGGCGGATCAGCGTTCGCTCGCCTTCGTCGCCGCTTATTACGCGCTTTTTGCGTACCAATGGCTGGCGGTGCCCAAGGGCGGCGTGCTCGCGGTGACCCTCGTGCTAGCGACCTGTGTGCTGTCGTTCCTGTGCGCGGTGATCACGCACAACACCGTGCACGCGCCGGTTTTTCGCGAACGCGCCAGTAACCGCGTGTTCCAGGTCGTGCTCTCTCTGACCTACGGCTCGGCCGTCAGCGCGTTCGTCCCTGGTCACAACCTGAGCCACCATCGCTTCACGCAAACACCGCGCGACGTCATGCGCACGACCAAGGTGCGCCACCGCTCGAACCTGCTCAACATGCTCGAGTTCGCCGTGCGCGTCGGCATCGCCATCACCAAGAATGATCTGGCCTACTCGCGAGCCGCGCGCGGCCGCCATCCCGCCTGGTTCCGACAATACAAGCTCGAAAACTTCGCCGTCTTGGGCGCCACCGCGTTCTTCCTGATTTGGGACTGGCGGAAGGGCCTCGTCTACTGGTTGATCCCCCACCTATATGCCGCGTGGGGCATCATCAGCATGAATTACCTGCAACACGACGGCTGCGATCAAAACCACCCCTACAACCACTCGCGGAACTTCGTCGGCAAGTGGGTCAATTGGTGGACGTTCAACAACGGATACCACGGTATCCACCACCACCACCCGGCCTTGCACTGGAGTCTGCTACCCGCGACTCACGCGCGCGAGATTGCGCCACACATCGCCCCCGCGCTCGACCAAAAATCGATGTTCGTGTACCTGGTGAAGACCTTCGTGTGGCCCGGCAAACGCATCACCTACGACGGCAAGCCGCTCGAGCTCCCAGCGCCCGTGCCGGACGAATCCTGGATCCCAGAACCGCGCGAGACGCCTGAGGATCTGGGAGCGATCACCATTTAGGGGTGTGCACGCGGGGCGCACCCACATTGGTGGCCGCGTCGTATGACTGCGCTCGGAGACGCGGCGCTACGCGGCGCCTCACACGGGCCAGCAGGCTCCGCCCGAGCCTGACCCGCCTTCGAGGGTCAGCCCGCCGACACTTGACCGTCGGTCTTGCGCCGCTGGTCGGCCTCGAGCGGGTTCCCGGAGCCCGTCGTTCCGAACACGCGGTCCCAAATCACCATCGAGACGCCGAAACGAGCGTGGGTCTCTTTGAAGTGATGCAAGTAATGGTTGCGGCGCAGACGGCGGCCGTACTCGCTGCGGGGCTTGCTGTGGTGCAGCCAGTAGTGGGACAGGTCGTAGAACATGTAGCCGGCCGTGAAACCGGCGTGAAAGCCCCAGCCGTATTGGCCAAAGGCCAACACGAACAGCGCCATGAACGAAAAATAGAGCGGGATGCTGGCGCCCGGCGGGAAGACCAGGCGCAGCTTGTCGTGCGGCCACTTGTGGTGCACGCCGTGAATCAGAAAGTGCACGCGCTTGGCGAACGCACTGCTGCCCTCGAAATGGAACACCGTGCGGTGAAGCCAGTACTCAGCCAAGGTCCAGAACGCGAAACCGCCGATGAAGAGACCCGCGGTGGCCAACCAACCCATGCCTGCGTGCAGGCGACTAGCAACGACCATCGCGATCGTGGCCGGGACGTACAGGATCGGGACGATCCAGAACGGGCAGCGCGAAAAATAGTCGATTAAGTCGCTCTCGAACATTCGCGGTGATTGAGAGGACTCACCACGCGAAGCCATGGCCTTCATTTCGTCTCTTCTTCCTGAAATCTCGCGGAAGTAACTGGCGTTGCCGCCGGGGGCGTTTTTACCACGTTGGCCGCCGGGTTAGTGGGCGAAATTACACTGCCTTTGGGGCCGAAATGCCGCTCAGCAACCGAAAATATTGCTGTCGCACCGTTCTCGTGTCAGCGAAACCCGGGCACTGCGCAATTGCATTCGCGCCCGAGCGTGAAGCGCGCGTGCGCTGGATCTGTAGGGACCAGCCCTAGCTTTGGCAATCGGTGCCGCGCGCTCGAGCGGATCGAATGGCGCCGATTATCTCTCCTGAGGCATTTCCGTGGCCGGTATAGCGAACGAAACTCAGATCTCAAAACAGCCGGCTTGGGCTGTTGCCCTCCAGCCCAGAATCGACCCGCGGGCTGGAATTTCTCGTCTCGTTGACGCTTCGCTCTGACGAAACATGCACCGGAGAGCTTTCCTTCAATGGGCCTTCCTGGCCAGCGCAACGAGTGTGTTTCCCGCATGCCGCCGGGGCGTCACCAAAGCCGAAGTCTTGCGTGCCTTGGTCGCGCAAGTGGTGGTGCCGAACAGCGCTGCGCTCTCCGAAAATAGCCGACACCTCGAGGCTGCAGTGTCCCGCTTGGGGGCCGATCCTGGGGTCGCGACACTGCTCGCGGCACGGGAACAGTGGCAGCGCACGCTGCTCGCCTGGAAGCGGGCGGAAGTCTTCCGCAATGGTCCGATCCTGGACACGAATTGCCTACTGCGGGTGATGTTTTGGCCGGTGCGAACCAGCGCCATCGATGCTCTGCTGCAAAGCTCGCAGGCCATCGAGGACGCAAGCATCGACGCGATGGGCGTGGACCGTCGCGGACTCTTCGCTTTGGAGCACCTGCTCTATTCCTCGAGCCCCGACGAAGCGAGCGCTGGTGCGTTTGCGGGCCCGAACGGCGAACGGCGAGCGCGTTTGGCGAGCGCGCTCGCGAGCAACGCTGCGCTCTATGCCGAGCAGGTGGTCCGCGCGCTCGGCAACGGCAAGGCCTACGCGGACCAGTTCAGCGATGGCGGGCAGGACAGCCTCAACCGACTGATTGGACAACTCGTCTACACCGTCGAGAATGTCTCGGCTCGCCGCCTCACACGCATCGCTGGTCTGGCCAAGAGCGGGCAGCTCAAACCCACCGCGGTCGAAGCCAGCGACAGTCACATGTCACAACAGATCGCCCTCACCTATCTGCGCGCGTCGGAGCAACTCTATCTGGGCGTCGATCGCGGTCTCACTCAGCTCGTGCAGGCGCTGTCGTCGCCAGTCGATGCGCGGCTCCGCGCCAGCTTTCGCCAGGCAATCGCCGCGGTCTCGAGCTTGGGCCGGCCGCTCGAGGAAGTCGCAGAGCAAAACCCCGCAGCGCTGGAAGCCGCTGCTGACGCGGTTAAGAGGCTCGAGCGCGCGCTCCGAACAGAGCTCGCGAGTACGCTCGGCGTCACGCTAACCTTTTCGTCGCTGGACGGCGACTGACGCCGCGCGCTCGCCGCCTGAACGGCCTGATGCTGCGTACTAGAACGTGACCAAATCACCGCGCCCGGTAACGCCGATGGTCCAGAAGGTCACATCCGCGCCTTTGGCTTGGACGAAGCGGGCCTCGGCGTCGAGACGAAAGCGGGGCACCTGGTAGCAGTTGAAGGCGAGCCCGGTTTGCCAAGCGAGCGGCAACTGAGTCGCCGTGTTCCCCTCGCCGTGAAAGCGATTGCTCTCTTTGACGATGCCGAGGCCGATCCCGAAGCGCAAGCGGAAGCGCCAGATGTCGGCGGTGACGCCAGGCGAGATCAGCCACATGCCGAGGTGCTGGTGCACCGTACCGGCGGTGTACGCCGGCTCTCCGTTGATCAGCGTGTCACTGTCAGGCAGCGTCGTGTCACCCGAGGCCAGGCTGCCGTAGCCGACTGAAACGAACGGATCCAAAAAATACTTGGAGCGGTACGCGACGCCAGCCTCGCCGTAGGCCCCGACGCGGCGGAAAGAATTGGTCCATCCGGGGTTCGCCGGCTCGCCTTGCGCGATGCTGAGCGAGAGCGAGCCGAACAGCTCGAGCGATGCCGGTTCACGCGCAGGCGCCGCGGGGGCAGGAGCAGCCGGAGCAGCCGCGACGGGCGCAACCGGGGCTGGCTCAATGGGAGCGGGTGCTGCCGGTGCAGCCTCGGAGGCGGGCGCGGGCTCAGCGGCAACGGGAGCGGATGCAGGCGCTGGGTCCGCGACCGACGCAGGCGGCGGCGTGTTCTGTGCGAGCGCGGGAGCGACACCGAGGAGAGGCGCCAGCGCCAAGAGGTAGGCGGCGTGCTTCACGGCTGATCTCCGTTGAGCGGCGCGGGCACGCTGCCAATCAGTTGATAAGTCTGGAATAGCAGCGCAGCGCGCGCCGAGATGATTCCGTTCGGCTTCGACGTCGTCAAGAAACCCTCGATGAACTCACTCTCATTGATGGTCCAGAAGATCGTCCCTATGCCGTGATCGCGAAGCTTTTGCACGTTGTCGGGCTGCGGCCCGTCGGTCCAGGTCGGCCCCCAAGCGACGCAGCCTTCCTCGATCACCTTGTCCGAATCGTATTCCAGCAGGCAGCGTGGGATCTCGAGTGGGGTCTGACCTGCCGCAATGCGGTCGGAGTTTTCGGCTTTCAGGGTGGTGACGGCGGAGTGCCAAGCATCGAGCACGTCATCGTTGGGGATGCCGATCAGCGCGCCGAACTTGCGATCGTCCGACGGATCGTCGTTTTCGTTGCGAATCTTCAGATCCGTATCGAGCTGCGCGACCAGGCGCGCAGAAGGCAGGACGCCTTCGGGCGTTTTCTCATCTAGATAGACGCCCTCGAGCTCGGTCTCGTTGACCATCATGTCGAGGGCCGCTTCGACAGTCGGGATCTGCTCGCCGTAGCGCATCAGGCAGCTGGCGCGTAGCTCCGCGAGCGACAGCTGGTTGACCAGCCCGTTGCAAAATAGACCTCGCACCAGGGACGAGGAGAAGCTGGGATCGTGAAACAAGATCGGGATCCCGTCGCGCGTCACGCGCACGTCCAACTCAGCGGCATTGGAGCCGATGCGCTCCGCGAGGCGAATCGATTCGATACTGTTGGGGCTCACGCCGCAGTGATCGGTGGCTTCGCACGCGCCGTGGTGAGCCACGGTGTAAAGGCATTACGCCAGGGCTTCAGTTCGTGCGCCCAGCGCAGCGAAAGCGGCTTGGTCGGGATATCGTTGTTTTCGCCGTAGTTGCCGGTCAGGGTAAAGCTGGTGGTCGGATCTGGCGTATCGCCATCGCACAGCGCCTGCGCCACTTCCGGCGGACCGACGAACAAGCGCACCAGGCCGGCATCGGCGCGAGTTGGGTATTGCCAATAGCCTTCGACGACGACACGTTGATCGGTCAAGCAAGCGGCACCGAGCACCGCAAACCCGGCGTTCTTGTTGGTTAGCACGGAAACCGTGCCCGGCTTCGAGATCACGGAGGCCTGATCGCCGAGCAGCGAACTGCCCTTCTCGACCGTGAACATGCCTTCGAAATCTTTGAGTTGCTCGCGCTTGAGCGCGGTGCCCCCGCGCAGCAAGCCGCCGTCGGGGAACATCGGGATCGACACTTCGATCGCCTGTTCGCAATGCGCGAGCAGGAACGGCGCGCCGAGCGCCAGAGCCAGTGCCAAAGTCTTAGTATTCATAGCCCGCCACGACACGAGGATAGGTGTAAAGGCCTGGCGAATCGGGGAACAAGACCCAGAAGGCGTAGTGCGCACGGGTCGTCATCGCTCCGGCACCAAAGTACCAAACCGAACCGCCGCGCGTGGTGTTCTCCACGTACAGAATCTCGCTGTGGCCGGTGAACAGATTCGGGTTGTCGAAGCCGCCCCAAAGCTCCCCGACCCGGGCCCGCTCTGGGCCGATCAGGATCAGCGAGCCGCGCAGCGAAAGCGCGATATCACCGAGCGAGTAGCCGACCGTCAACTCGGGCCGATACTCGGCACCGATGCATCGAAGCCGAATTGGCCGAGTTTGCCCTAGAACATGCCCGCGCTCAGCGCACCGCCCAGCGACCAGGGCCCAGAACCGTGCCAATTGTAACCAATCCCGACCAAGACCTCGTTCGTGATCAACATCGTGTTGATGTGGGCCTTGAACAGGAAGCCTTTGCCGAGCGAGTCCTGAAAATCCAGGGCGAGCTGGGGGAAGCGAATCGACATGCCGTACATCACGGAGGGGTCAATCGCATCGTACGTGGCGCCGAGCGAGAAGCGTGTTTTACCGGCGGGGGGCGCAGACGGGTAATACAGAAACCCTTTCTGATTGGCGACCTCCTCGACCGACTTGACCCCACTGGGCACGGGCGCTGCGGGCTGAGCCGTTTCCGCGGCGAATGCGCAGGGACTCAGCGCAAACGCGCTTACCCAACCAATCGCCAAACCTATCCACTTTGCCCGCCCAAACAGCATTCAATCAGGTCTCCCGCAACTTCGTGATTTGGTCATTAGCGGAGATTGTTTGGCGTGGCAATCGTAGTTTCGAATCCGAATGCGTCGCGTTTGAAACATGCCGAGCAAAAGCCAATCCCGCTCGCGTTTGACGAACCTCGGCGAGCATGACAGTCTCTTGTCGTGATGTCGCCGGTTGCTACATCGAGTGATCCCAAGCCCGCGTCGCACTCAGCGAACGCGGGGCGTGGTTGTTGTCGCTCGATCATGCCGGCGGCCTAGGTCTGCGGCGTCACGCCGCGTTTCTCTGCGCCGCTTGGCTTTCCGCCAGGAAGGCCGAGTAGCGCGCGTTTTCGTGACTTTCGGAGCACCCCATGAACCGCATCAACCTTTACGATTCACTGTCCCGTTCCACTCGAGCCTTCGTGCCGTTGGGCGATCGGCCGGTGGGGATCTACAGCTGTGGGCCGACGGTGTACGCCCGGCAGCATTTGGGAAACATGCGCCCGTACGTGTTCGCCGATCTGCTCAAGCGCACGCTGGGCTCGGCCGGCTACGCAGTCAAGCACGTGATCAACATCACCGACGTCGGCCACCTGACTTCGGACGCCGACGAAGGCGCGGACAAGGTAGAGCTCGCGGCCAGCCGCGCCAACACCTCCGCCCGTGCGATTACCGAGCTATATACCGCGCTCTTTCAAGCCGATCTGCAGCGTCTGTCGGTGCTTACTCCGGACGTGTGGGCCAGAGCGAGCGCACACATCCCGGAGCAGATCGCCATGATCGAACAGCTCGAAGCGCGGGGCTTCAGCTATCGAACCCCCGACGGCATCTACTTCGATGCCAGCCGCGCGCCCCACTACGGGGAACTCGCCGGCTTACGAGCCAGCGCCGAGCACAGCCGTGTCAGCGCGAGTCAGAGCGGTAAGCGCAACCACGCCGACTTTGCGCTCTGGAAATTCTCGGCCAGCGGGGGGCCGCGCCGACAACTCGAGTGGCCAAGCCCCTGGGGCGTGGGGTTTCCGGGTTGGCACATCGAGTGCAGCGCGATGGCCAGCAAATACCTGGGCGACCAATTCGAAATCCACACCGGCGGCATCGACCACATCGCGATCCATCACAGCAACGAAATCGCGCAGGCCGAGAGCGCGCTCGGCGTGCGGCCTTGGGTGCAGTACTGGATGCATGGCGCTTGGCTGACGATGGACGGCGCGAAGATCGCCAAGTCCGCCGGGCTCGCACCCAATCTCGATGATTTGAGCGCCATCGACGTGAGCCCGGCCGCTTTTCGCTACTACTTGATGACCGCGCATTACCGATCGTCCCTCGATCTCAGCCTCGAAGCGCTGCGCGCGGCCGAAACGGGCTTCGATCGCCTGAGCCACTTCGTCGAGCAACATGGCCAGCTGAGCGGACATTTGCGGCACGTGGCAGATCCGAGCCGAGAACCCTTGGAGCCCGCCCAAGCAGAATGGCGGCGACAGTTCTACGCTGCGCTGTATGACGATCTCGATGCGCCGCGGGCGATCGCGGTCCTGTGGTGCATTCTGGCCGACTCGAGCTTGCCAGCAGACGAAAGAGCACGATTGATTGCAGAGCTAGGCGGCGTGCTGGGCCTCAGTTGGCAAACGAAGCGCGCCATTCACGGCAGTCCAGAAGCGCTCCAGTTACTCGAAGCGCGCGAAGCCGCGCGCGCCGCACGCGACTTCGCCAAGGCCGACGCCCTGCGCGCCGAGCTAGCGAGTCACGGTTTCGCGATCGAGGACAGCCCCGAAGGGCCGCTCCTGCGCCGCGCGCGCTGAATGCGCGCCGCTGGTCGCAGAAGAGGCAGCCAGCGCTGCCGTAGTCAGTGTCGCTGCTCCACGCCGCCGCCGAGCGTGACGGCATGATGCACTCCGGCATGGACGGCGGCGCGAACCAGGGCTACGGAGCGCTCGCCCGCGTGCTATCCGCACTCAGCTGAGCCGCGCTCCGCGTGAGCGAGGATTCGCTGAACAGCGCACGAGCACAAGGCAGAATCACCTCCGCGATGGCTTGGGCGCGGATCACTTGGCGCAGTGCGCTGGGCACGAACCCCTGCTGGAGGAGCTCGGCGTCTGTTTCGGCGAGTGCGCCGCGCGCGGGTCGTGCTTCTGTCGCGAGCGTGTTGAACTCACGTTGAACGGCGCGCTCCAGCTCCGGGCCACCCACTGAAAGCGCCCATTTCACGAACCGGTAGGCAAGCTCGGCGTGCCGCGTTTCGTCCTCGCTGATGCGCGAGAGCAACTCACGCACCGCCGGGTCGGACGCGTGTTCGGCCGCTTCACGCGCTTCGATTGCGGCCAGGGTTTCTCCGATGCAGCCTTCGCGGATTGCGTTCAACACGATCGCTTCCAACGCCGATTCGTCCAAGCTGCGTTCGACCGCCAAGTGCCCCGGACCGAGCGGCATGGCGCCATAGTGGCTGGCCATGGCAAAGCAAGCCTTGGCGTGCCTGGTCTCGTCGACCATGGCCGCGGTGCTGAGCTCGATCAGAGTGGCCGGCGCGCCGAGGCTGAGTAGCTGCAGCGAGAAGCGCGCGAACGCGGCGATCGAAGCGTGCTCTAGCAGCGCAACGCGCGTCCATTGCTCGGCCAAACGAGCGCGGAGCAGCTCCGGCAAGCCCCTGAGTTTCGGAAGCAACGAAAGCTCGGCCCAATCCGCGCGCGTGGCCGCCCGCGCCTGCCGCTGCTCGCCCTCGATCAAGAAGGGGCGTCCGATGGCGCAGGAGGTCTGAAAGCAGCGAAAACTACCGCTTGCGTCGAGACGACACGTTCCCCGATTGGTCGCGCTGCAGTCCAGATCACTGCCGCACGTGTCCGCCGCTGTTTGACAGCTATAAGTCACCTCACCGCAGCCACCGCTTGCGTCGTAACCCCTGCACATGAGGTTCGGCCCGCACGCGGCGTCCGTTGCACATTCAGCTCGCACGCAGCGCCCGACAGGCTCCGCGCATTCGCACAACCAACCGCTGCCGCAATCGCTGTCAACGACGCAGCCGTAGTTGCAAAATCCACCGTTGCCTTGACCGTAGCCGCACCACCCATACGGCTTGTCGGTGCAGTCAGCGTCCTGACTGCAGCCAAGCATGGTTGGGTTCGCGATCGGCTCGGGGCGGGGAACGTGAGAGGTACACTTTCCTTCAGCGGGTCGATGCTTGAAGCCGTCACACTGGATGAAACCGTTACCGAGGTCGACGGGCTTCTGGCACGGATACGGGTTCACCGGAGCACTTGCTCCCGCGCCAGCGGTGCTCGACGCGCCAGCGCTTACGGTATCGGCGCCGCCCGAACTCCCCCCGCCCGAACTCGTTCCGCCCGCGCTCACTGGGGGCGTGCCCGCCGCGCCAGTGGTCGCTCCCGCTGCGCCGCTGGGGCGTCCGGAACTTCCGCCGTCCTCTCCCGCGGTGACAGCCGTTCCGCCGCAAGCGACGAGCTGAGTGGTGCCCAGTGCCGACAAGAGCGCAGTGCTGAACCAGTCGAGACGGGTACGAAGCTTCATCAACCAATCCTAGCAAATGCCGCGCCAGCTCGCTTTGCCGAGGATTCCGCGAACATAACGGCATTGTCCACGCCGCGACCAACTGCGGCCGCGAGCGGCTGTTGTTCGCTGCTGACCCAGCTTGGCACAGGGTCGGACAGAGATGGCAGTTGTCGCCCGGCCCACTTCTCCCGCGCTCTCGCGCGGGGGAAAACAAGGACCTCGAGTCCTTTTGCGACGCAGAACGTGCAGCTCGCGTCGAACTTCGATGGGTTAGCGCGGCGTGGTGTGCGCGCCGTGACTCCGCAAAGGACGTCGGCCTCGAAGACCGTTTCGTGTCGGGTCCTGCCGAAGCGACGTTCACGATCGACGATCAGCCGCCCGCCGAGTGGAAGCTCTGCCGGTGCCGAGCGGCGAGAGTGGTCCTGCCACGATACCCTGCGGCCCCGCCGGCCCTCACCTGGCTGAGCGCGCGTGGACTGAACGCTGGCTGCGCGCAGTCACGGAAGATGCCCTGTGGCTCGGTCCTGCGCGACGCGCGGGGCTCGGCCACGGCGCGGCCTTGCGTGCGCTGGCCAAGGTCGAACCGATTGGTAGCGGGGTGCAAGATAGTACCCCGCGCGCCAGTCGGACTGGCCGCTTTGGAGGCAGCTCTGGCGCCACTCCTTGCCAAGGCGGCTGATGCCAAGGCCAGAACTCGCCTTTTTCGATGTTCGTAGCACTCGCGGGCACGCGGGTTGCTCGTGCACTCGGGCGTCGCGCGCGCCGCGCGCTGTAGTTCACCCATCGAGAGCGCGATTTCGGCAGGCGGAGCCTCAGCCACTCTGCAACCCTCGGAGCCGTGGTCAACGGATGCCAGGCGCCGGCGAGGCGGAATGCGCCTTGAAATTCGCGTAACAATGCACGTCACCCCTCACGGTGACGCGCAGCGCCCCGCCGCGCGCCCGGAAAATCCAGCGCTTCCGCGGCTCTGGTGCGTGCCATCTAGGCGTGGCGCGAGAGAGAGTTCACGATGCCGCCCATGACCGCTTGGCAGCTCAAGAAGCTCTCTCAATTCAACGGCCCGACCGGCCCTGTCATCACCTGCGTGATGGACGGCGTAGGTCTCGGCAAGCAAGACGAATCCGACGCCGTGTTCTTGGCGCGCACTCCCAACCTGGATTGGCTGCAGAAGAACGCGCTCTACACCAAGCTCAACGCACACGGCGTGGCGGTGGGCATGCCCACCAATGCCGACATGGGCAATAGCGAGGTCGGGCACAACGCGCTCGGTGCAGGCCGCATCTACGACCAAGGCGCCAAGCTGGTGCAAGAAGCCATCAACGATGGCTCCATCTACAAGAGCGAAGCCTGGAAGCTGACCACCGCGCGTGCGCGCGAGGGCGCAACGCTCCACTTCTTGGGCTTGCTCTCCGACGGCAACGTGCACTCCAACATCGGGCACCTGAAGGCCATGCTCCAGCAGGCCGACGCCGAGGGCGTGCAGAAGGCTCGCGTGCATGTGCTGCTCGACGGCCGTGATGTGCACGAGACGAGCGGTCTCGTCTATGTCGACGACCTGGAGGCGCTGCTCGGTGCCATCAACGCGAAGGGGCGTGACTACCGGATCGCCTCGGGCGGCGGACGCATGAAGGTGACCATGGATCGCTACGAAGCGGAGTGGCACATGGTGGAGACGGGCTGGAAAACGCACGTCAAAGGCGAAGGCCGAGGCTTTGCCAGTGCGCGCGCCGCCGTCGAAGCGTTCCGCGCCGAATCACCGGGGATCGGCGACCAAAATTTGCCGCCGTTCGTGATCGAGAAAGACGGCAAAGCGGTCGGCCCGATCCAAGATGGCGACGCCGTCATCTTCTTCAACTTCCGCGGCGACCGCGCGATCGAGATCACCCAAGCTTTCGAGCAAGACACGTTCAGCAAGTTCGAGCGCGGCCCGAAGCCGAAGGTTTTGTACGCGGGCATGATGCAATACGACGGCGATCTCAAGCTGCCCCACCTGTTTCTGGTCACTCCGCCGCACATCAGTGAGTCCGCCGGTGAGTTCCTGGCGCGCAACGGGGTCACTCAGTTGGCCATCAGCGAGACCCAGAAATACGGGCATGTCACCTACTTCTGGAACGGCAACCGCTCCGGGAAGTTCGATGACAAGAGCGAGACCTACATCGAAATCCCGAGCGACACGCTGCCCTTCGAGGAGCGGCCTTGGATGAAGGCGGCCGAGATCACCGATCGACTGCTCGCCGAGCTGACGACCATGAAGTACAAGGCGGCGCGTCTCAACTACGCGAACGGGGACATGGTCGGCCACACCGGCCATCTCGAGGCCGCGATCTTGGCGGTAGAAGCCGTGGATCTCGAACTCGGACGCCTGATGCGCTTCACCGAGAGGGCCAAGGGGATCCTGATCGTCACGGCCGACCACGGCAACGCGGACGAGATGTACGACCACAACAAGGACGGCAGCATCGCCAAAGACGAAGCGGGTAAGTTCAAGGTGAAGACGAGCCACACCCTGAACAAGGTGCCGTTCATCATCTATGCGCCGGGCATCGACGTGCTCAAGTTCGACAGCAAGCTGGAGAAGCCCGGCCTCGGCAACTACGCCGCGACCGCCTTCAATTTGCTCGGCTACGAAGCTCCGCCTGATCACCTGCCGTCGCTACTCGCGTTCTGAGCCGAGCCCACTCACCCGCCGAGGCTAATCGCGCCTCGGCCGGGTGAGACCGTAATTGGCCGGCTGGGTCAAACCCTTGGCCGGCTCGGTCGACGCCAAAACAGCGCAAACAACGCATGTTGCGCTCATGGCGATTTCGAAAAAATACGCGACCGCGAGTGCATTGTTGTTTGCGGCGGCTTCGACGAAGCCCACGTTAGCCGACGTCCCGGCGCCTCCGCCGCCACCCCACGTGACCGCTCCGAACCTTGGCCTCAGCCAGCAATTCAGCGTCATGGCCGGGCTCTCGCAGTGGCTCTTGTTTCGCGGCGGCAATCTCGCGCTCGAGTACAAAACCGGCCGCTTTGCTTTCGAGGTCTCACACGGCCAAGGCCTGGATTTGAATCAAGTGGGCGGGTTTGCGCTGAGTTCGGCGGAGCGCGACGCGGGCACGCTCGTGCGCGTGCCGTGGACGACCGGCTTCGGCGTGGGCTATCGCATCACCGAGAATCTGCACCTACTGCTCGAGGTCAAGGCGCACCATTACGAGGTGCGGGCCGCCGGGGGCGCGAACGCGGTGAACTACACGACCTTCAGCATCGGCCCGGGCGCGTTCTACTCAATCTATCTGACCAAGCACTTATTTCTCGAGCCCAACCTGCGCTTCTGGCCCAACGTCGGCTCTACCTTGAGCGACAACCGCACCACGCTCACGCGTTGCGATGGTTCGAGCTACGAACATCAGGCGCACGACTTCGGCTTCTTCGGCAACGTAAACCTCGGTTATTCGTTCTGAATGGGGCGTTCGCGCTCCAGCATCGCAGCCCGCGTTCGCCTCCGGTTCTCGACCTTCAGCGGGCCGCGGGCACCGGCGCAGCGCGGCGCACTTCGCTCGGGGCGCGGCCATGCCAGCGCTTGAACGCGCGGCTGAACGCGGACAGCTCCGAGAAGCCGAGCGAGAACGCGACCTCCGCGAGCGATGCGCGCGGGTCTGAAATGAGCAGTGACGCGCGCTCTTTGCGCACTGCTTCCACCAGCCCGCGGAAAGATTCACCCTCGTTGGCGAGCGCGCGTCGCAGCGTTCGCTCGCTCATCCCGAGCTGCTTGGCGATGCGAGCGCTGGCCGGTTCACCATCCGGTAAGGCTTCGACGATACCTTGGCGGACGCGCGCGCTGGTGTTCACGTCGCTGCTCGCGGTTTGCAGCAGCCGTTGCGCGAATGCTTCGAAGTGCCGAGAAAGGGCGGGATTGGCAAATCTCGGCACGGCCGTCAGTACGGCCTTGGGCAGCACCAGCTCGTCGGCCTCCGCTTGCCAGCGAGGGCTGACCCCGAAATGCTCACGGTGCAAGCTGGGGTTGGACGGGGCCGCGTGCTGGAACGAGACAGCGAGCGCGGCCAGATCCGCGCCGAGGATCTGCCGAGTCACGTGCAAGAACTCCGCGAGGACCGACTCGTTGGCTACACGATGGCCGAGCGAGCGCGCACCGGATCGCAACCAGCGGGCGTGAAGCGCCCCAGGGCCCTCTTCTATCTGCCAACGCCCACCCTGATTGGTGATCAGCTGCGCGAAGCGAACGACGCGAGCCAGCGCTTCGCGCCCCGTCGCTGCCGTCATCACCGCGAAGCCGAGCACGGAGTAATGTTCGATCGAAACCGTACGCGCGACGTGCACGGGCAAGCCGTCATCCCGCAGCGCGCGCATCGCGGCGGCCCATCCGCCGAAGATGGCTTCGAGCGGAAGCGGCGCGTCGGGCAGCTCGAGCACCGCAGCGGGGACCCCTGCCCCGGCCAGTACGATCGCCGGACGAAGCCCGCGCTGTTCAGCAACGCGCACGAGAGCAGCGAGAAAGACCGCCGGTAACGTGGCTGGCTTTGCGCGACCTGACACGGCCCGAGAGGGTACGGCCCTCGCCGCGCCCCGACAAGCGCCGCGCCGCTCAGTGCTCGAGCTCGAGCGTCTCGACTTCGACGATCGGTCGCGTGCCGGAGAGATCTTCGAGCTTGCGCCGCGCGGCGCGCCGCACGAATTCGGCCAAGCCGAGCCCACGACCGCCTCGGAACGTCTCCACGGCGCGCGCGATTTCTTTGGCCACCGCGCGCAGCGCCTGCGGGTCATCGTCGACCAAGGGCACCCCGCGGGTGCGCACCGCGGGCGGCGCGGCCAGCTTATCCCCGCGATCGATGGCCAGCGTGACGAAGGCGATGCCCAAGCGGCCGAGCTCGACTCGGCGTTGGTGGGTCTGGCTGGAGAGCTCTTCGCCGCCCACGGCAATCGCGACGCGGCCGTGCGGCACGCGCTCGTCTTTCCAAAGCTTTCGGCCGTTGCACACCACGGGCGTGCCGTTTTCGACGACCGCGGTTTCACTCACGCCCAGCTCCTGAGCCAACTCTTGGTGGCGCAGCAAGTGGTGCAGCGTGCCGTGCACCGGAAGAAAGCAATTCGGCCGGCACAGCTCGATCATGCGGCTTTGCTCGCTGCGCCCAGCGTGGCCGCTGGTGTGCACGGCGGGATCGCTGAAGCGCGTCTTCAAGGTGATGCCGGCGCGCAGCAGATCGTTCATCATCGCAAACACTGGCCGATCGTTGCCGGGGATGATGCGGCTCGAGAAGATCACGGTATCCCCCTCGGCGAGCGAAAGGCGAGGATGCTGGCCGATCGACAAGCGTTTCAAGGCCGAATTGCGCTCGGCTTGGGTTCCGCCCGCCAGCAGGAGCAAGCGTTCACGGGGCACGCTGGCGGCCTGATCGGCCGAGACGACCAGATCACTCGGCCAAGAGAGCCGGCCGATTTGCCGCGCCACCTGGCACTGAGTCTCCAAGCTGCGCCCGAACAAGCACAATTTACGGCCCGTGCGCTGCGCGATCTCCCCGAGCAAAATCAAGCGCTGGATGTTGCTGGCGAACATCGCGATCACGACGCGCGCCGGCGCGTTTTCGACCAACTCTTCGAGCGCCGTGCCCACCGCGCGCTCGGAGCCGGCACGCACGGGCACGTCGATGTTGGTGCTGTCGCTGAGCAAGAGAGAAATGCCCTGATCCCCGAGCTCGGTCAGGCGCGCTTCGTCGGTCGGCTCGCCGTCGGGCGGATCCGGATCGAAATTGAAATCTCCAGTGTGCAGAACGCTGCCCGCGGCCGTGCGTAGGTGCAGCGCACTGGCCTCGATGATCGAGTGCGCGACGCGCACCGGCTCGATCGTGAACGGACCGACCTGATATTCACGGCCCGCGTGCGCCTCACGCAGATCGAGATCGGCGGGTGCAAACTGGTGCTCCAAGAGACGCCGCTTGGCGAGCTCGAGCGCGTGCGGTGGCCCCCAAACGGGCAGCTCGAGCTCGGAAAGCAAATACGGCAGCGCCCCCAGGTGATCCTCATGACCATGGGTCAGGAACACGCCGTGCAAGCGCTCGCGCTGGGCGAGTAACCAGCTGAAGTCCGGATGCCAAACGTCGATGCCCACGTCGTCCTCGGCGAACGCGGCGCCGCAATCGACGATCACGATGCCGCCTGCTTGCTCGAGCGCGAAGCAGTTCATGCCGATTTCCCCCAAGCCGCCGAGGGGAACGATGCGAATCAAATCTGGCGCTAAATTTGGGGGAAATTGCACTCGGGGGGGCCTAGCTGGGGAGCTCCCGGGTGTAGCACGAGTCGCGCCTCGGGATTTGTCACTTGTAGCGGCCGGTGTTAGAGCTCATTCCTCGGAACGAGCGAGCATTTAACGTGGCAGAAATCAAACCAGTCACTCCCGAAGAAGCCGCTGAATTGCTGAGCCAAGGCCACGTATACGTGGACGTGCGGAGCGAGCCGGAATTCGAAGCGGGTCACCCAGAAGGCGCGCTGAACGTGCCGCTGCTCAACGCGGGCCCCGTCGGCCTCGTGCCGAACCCAGAGTTCCTGGAGGTGATGCAGAGCGCCTTCGGCAAAGACGAACCGCTGGTGATTGGCTGCAAAGCGGGCGGGCGCTCCAAGCGCGCCGTGGAAATGCTGGCCCAAGCCGGCTTTTCCCAACTCTCCGATCAAATTGCCGGCTTCGATGCGGGCAAAGACGCCTTCGGCCGCGCGATCCCTGGGTGGAGCCGTACCGCGCTACCCGTTGGCAAAGGCAAACCAGCGGGCCAAGCCTACGAAGACGTGAAGCAGCGCAAGCCGCGCTGAAGTTTCGCGAACGGGCCCCGGAGCGAATTGGATGGGGGCCAAACTGAAACGGGCGCGCTTGCCGAGCAGCGCGACAGTGGGCAACGCTGCCGTGCAAACCCGCGTCACTGCGGCCACGCCTGCCCCCGCGGATACGAGCTCGGACGGGGCGTAAAGGATGCCGTGCGCACTTCGTCGCGAAAACACGACCGGCAGATCTCGTCGAGGTGATCAGCCTCCCACAGCAGGTCCTGCCGCGGGGACGGCATCGGCGCGACCCGCGCCGGCTTTTGCCCGAGCGTGGCTTCGATCATCTCTTTGATGACGAGAGAGGCGACCAACGTACCGAGAACGCCTGGCACCCAGAGGCTCTCTGCTCGCTGCCCCGCTGATTCGCCGTCTGGGGCCGAAGCTTTGGTGTGCACCACGAATTTGAGCTCATCACGGACCGTCTGCGACGAAAATGGTCACTTTGTGGGCGCGGGTGACGCGGCCCTCGGTATTCGGCGGGGCGCGTCGGACGTCAGTGTGGACAGGGCAGTTTCGCGATTCGCCGCCAGAAACGGCGCGAGAAGTTCCTGAAAACTCCACGGTCACCTGGTGCGGGTTCAATGGGCTCAAATTCGCTCGAGCGGCGCAACAAAGATCACGAGATCGCTGAACGCCGTCCGAGCTCTTGCCAAACTCAACGAAACCAAGAAAAACGGCCGAGCCGAGACAGAACCGGCTGTGGCGCGCAACTGATAGCGCGGCAAGTGCTAGCACTACTCAGTCACTTTATGGCGGAATGAACAGCCTCACCGCGAGGCCGCAACGTGGGCAAGGCGTAGCGAGATGGAGCAGGAGCTGCCGACGAATCGCCGGTA
>Ga0247778_1000425_pt1 | contig 56965 bp, 62 predicted proteins | sample UWRJL049202B5_FD_179939 | JGI IMG/M metagenome (GOLD analysis project Ga0247778, IMG submission 179939) | Plant litter microbial communities from Arlington Agricultural Research Station in Wisconsin, United States - UWRJ-L049-202B-5 | ecosystem: Environmental > Terrestrial > Plant litter >... | reverse complement strand
CGCCTGCGCAGCCGTCGTCCCCTGGCTAGGCTTCGAATCATTCGTAACCCATACAAGCGGCACAACTTTCATCCCCAACTGCCCCTGCCAATTCCCCGGATCATTCCCCGCTCCCCCATCATAGCACTGCAAATAAACTCTATCCAGTATCTCCCCAAGCTGTTTCTTCACATTTACCCAATACGCCATATTCGTATATGGCGCTAATGTATATTTGTACCCCATTCCCGCAAGCATCTTTGCGAATGAAACGGTGCTGGAAGAGTCGTAGATAGATTCATCGTCGTTGTTCACTGCATCTAATCCCCACGCCTCTTTCAGCGCCGCAAAATTCTTGTATAACCTCGTCTCTTTCCCTGGTCCTGGGGATTTCATCAAATCAGCTACATGTTGCGAATTCATCGTTATTTCAAGACGCGTCACATTTCCACCGGTTTTGAGTGACAGGGCCTTGGATGCGAGAGCGGCGCCCCCGACGTATGAACCGTTGGAAGCGATTAGGATGTCACTGGATCCGGGCGTGTTGGAGTAGTACATTATGTCGCCGTTGGCGAGGATGCCGACGCCGAAGATTAGGAGGGTGTTGAAGTTTGAGGTGATGGCGGTGGTGTTGGATTTTAGGATGTCTTTGAAGAGGAAGATGCTTCGGATGCTTTGGGCGGAGGCAAAGGCGATGGATTGAATGAGAAACGCAAGCAGCAGAGCGTTAGAGAATGGATAGCGAATCATGGTTGCCAGAAAATAACTTTCGCTGCAATATGTCTATCCTACTGCATCAATTGGTGGAGGACATGCTCCTAAATACAAAAAGAACTTTCTGATTTTAGACTCCTCATCACGAAATTAAGTTTCAAGTAACGTAGCTTTCATAGAAACTGCCGAAAAATCGAAGCTTCCTAATTCAGGATACACGCCCGGAGAATGGTAGGCTGAAGTAGGCTAAAGATCGGTACTTGAGCTTGGCGCATCGCCAAAACCCACACTTCTTTTGATTGATTTGAGCGCTTATATACGATGCGTCAAGCTAGCTAGAATCCTCTTTCTACAGTCAAGAAATCTACCAAATACTTCCACGTGGTTTGAACTGCATGACCAAAGAAGACTTCTGCCACAACGCATATACCTTCTCATCCTCAAACCTCAACTTCCCACCAGCCAGCCAATCAAAATTCCACAACATCCTCGCAAGAACTAAGCTTACTTCCATATACGCAAGACTCTTTCCTATGCAGCTATACGGCCCCGTAATGAACGGCTGCACAACCTCGAGATTATCTCCCGCGAACTCGGGATCGTTGAGCCACCTCTCAGGTCTGAACGCATCAGGCTCGCGGAAATGCAGTTTTGATCGGTACGCGCTGTATTGGGTTATATATACCACAGTCTAAATTTCATCAGATAAATCTCCAATTTGAGGTGAGAAAGACATACATCCTTTGGTATGAAATGACCACTGACCATTTCGCCATTACTGATCACTCGACGAGGAAGTCCTACGGGAGTGGGCGGATACAAACGAAGCGTCTCCTTGATCACCGCCGTGAGATACGGAAGTTTCTGAACAGCAGCCCAAGAAATATCGCTTTCACGGGGAAACGCAGCAGTGATCTCAGCGGATACTTTGGACGCTGCAGCCTTGTTGGTCGCTAGATAATACGTCGCAGCTGACATTGTGGTGGCAGAAGTTTCACTTCCCGCCATCGTCATCAAAGCGAGGTTGGCCTCAAGTTCGCTCGTAGTCAAAGGTGGGTTTGTTCCGGCCAGAGATCCAATGATACTGTTCGGATTTTTGGAATCAGAGAGGCGACCGCACTTCTCGCGGATAACTTCGAGATGCATGCTTCTCTTTTCGAGCAAGCTTTTCGGCAACGTGCTCATGATGAGTTTCTTGAGAATTGAATATCGCTCCATCAGTGCGACGTAAGAACTCAACCGAATATTCTGCAGTACGACTGCCAGCCAAGGATGATATTCTGAGTTTTCTAGGCACTCGAATGATTTGCCATAGATCAGGTCGCCAATAATATCGAAAGTAGTCCAATTGTACCACTTCACCATATCAGCAGCCTCGTTCGTATTCTTAATTTGAGACTTGAGCCTGCGAATCAGAAGATCGATATTCTTCACGATAACGGCCTCGTTCTGACGCAACGACTTGTCTGAAAAGAAGGGACTGAATATCTTGCGAAATCGAGCGTGGTGAACTTCATTTGCAACGATGATATCGTCTTGGCCTTCCGTCAGATTGGCGTACCACTTTGGGTCTCGAATGAACGATTTGCCACTTTTGATGCCGTAGATGTCGTTCCAGGCCGATGCTTCGATGAATGAAAGCTCATCCGGAGCAACTCTTACGATTGGACCGTAGGTGTTATGCATTTGTTGAACAGTTTTGTGGAGGTTTCCGGAAAGCCAGTCTCGAATCCATGGGAATCGTGAGATGGCGTTTAGTGGTGGTCCTGGTATTTTTCGAAACGGATGGAGAAGGAAATTGTAGACCATAGAAAATACCAGGAAAGTCAAAGACTGTGGGAAAATTAGCAGTTGGTAGACATTGCACCTGCATTACACTTACAAAAATGGTCAAGGTAAAACCAAATACTATTAAGCCGCTGATTGAAATCATATTGTCAGTTGTTGATTGTGAGGGCACTGTTGCTTCGAATTTTTGCGAATGCGCTAACTGGATTTTCTGGGTGCCCGTGAAAGCAACGAGAGCTTCTGGTGTGACTTGTGATTGATCGACGGAGGGGCACCAGGGGCTTCATCAACTACATGAGCTGAAAAGATGAATTAGCCAGGTAGGCGTTCTTGGTGGAACGGAGAGGGGTATTACCCATCGAGTAAGAGATGCGAATTGAAAGTCGATGTTGCTTCTATCGATTTATAGAACGGGACAATTACACCCCGAACAAGAAATAATACCTTGGCACTCCCTTGATACTTACTTACAGGGGATGAGAAGCAATGCCGCCTTGCCACCTTTTCACAGGGAATGCTGCCTAGCATCCGCTGGCGTAGTTCAGCTCTTACGCATGCCAAGTTTAGGAGCTAGCGCAATGCAACTCTTATGTTTGCCAAGTTTAGGTACGCGGATCAGCGAGTCCATTCATGGGACTCTATAAAAGTTACGGGCTTTGATACACACACCCCTCACACTTCCAGGGGCATTGATTGATTTCACAACACCAACTTATTTTAATTCAACTATTTTTTCTCGAAATCGCGACAGGTATGGAAGGTATGGAATTTATCCAATCTGACAAAATGAGGGCCGAAGAATCTATTCTACACGAGACGAAGATGAACTGCATTGCGTATGAAATGCCAATTCATAAACCAAGCACTCCTCCTTACAACAACTTCGAAGATGATAAACCGGCAACTATCCATCCCACTCTTCCCAGTCATCAGTCTTTGCAAGAATGTTTAGGAGATTCGCGGCCAGGGTATAAGGAGACGATGCAAGAAGTAATAATCCGAGTTATCAAACAAGACTTTCACTGATGCTCCCTTTTAGGTCGTTCGTGCTCCCTTCAAATATATTGAATCACTCCCATCCAAAGGAGTCAGAACCATCTTGATAGATGCATTGAATGTATGGTTCAGAGTTCCGGATGCTTCATACAAGGCCATCCAAGAAATTGTAGCTCTGCTGCATACTTCATCATTAATGTAAGTGAGCCTCTTCGATCAATCTGCCACCACTAACGAAACAGGTTCGATGATATTGAAGATGGATCTTCTCTCCGTCGAGGAAAGCCGGCCACTCATATGATTTTTGGAATTGCTCAGACCATTAATTCTTCAACATACATCCTCATGTCTGCAATTGCAAAAGCCAGAGCATTTTCCAACTCTCAGTGCGTAGATATTCTGATTGGTGAGACAAAAGACACACTCGATTTTTGGCACACTCAACTAAGCGGATGATACTAGATGGAGTTTCCAAAATGCTCGAGGGTCAAGGCATGGACCTGCATTCAACGTACTTAGCCGAGTGTCCGCAAGAAAATGAATACTTGCAGATGGTTGATCGAAGTATGAATTGAGTTTTGCAAAGCCCATGCCGCCATTTACTGATCTAGGAATAGAAACGGGGTGTCTCTTCCAGATTGCTTACCGTCTCATGCGAGCAGAATCAATGGAATCTTCGTAAGTCCTAACAGGCTCAATTTCGAGGCCTCTAAACTAAGAGCCTTTCAGGATCCCCAATCTCGACACTATGATGAACACTCTTGGGAGATATTTTCAAATTCGAGATGATTATATGAACTTGGTATCAACTGAGGTTCGTCTTTGGCGACTTTCTTCAAGTTCGGGCTAATAAAGTCCTTAGTACACCGACCAAAAGGGCTTCTGCGAAGACCTGGACGAAGGGAAATTCTCGTTCCCCTTAATTCACTGCTTAGGTAGATCAGTCTCCTGCTCCCCATATACTGGGCATGTATTAGAATTGAAGAACATATTTGCCTCTCGGGCTCGCTTGAATGGAAATGGACTTTCCCCGGAAATCAAATTTCACATTCTGGATATTTTGCGGAGTTCAGGAAGTATGGAATATACAAAGATAGAATTGGAGAAACTTGGACTTGATCTTAAATCTGAGCCGGAGCTAGTGGAGAATATCAGCGGCAAGGAGAATCTGTTCTTGAGGGGTTTGCTTGACAAGATGCGAATTTGACATTTCATTTTTGATACGGTGAGATTTATACAGACATATTAGATGTTCAAATTGCAGATTATCTTTGAAAGCTATCTCTGAAATTGCGCCGCAGGCTTCCTGGGTCTACGCTGATGGTCAAAGTTAAGCCTGCAAAACAAGAAACCACATGTTAGTCGTGAACCCAGGTACACAGCATGCATGGAAAGTTCTTTTGGGTTTGCTAGTCAGCCGAGGTAGAAGAGCTTCAGGTGTCTATTGGCTCCGCATCGCAGCCGTCGAACGTGATTCTGGACTTTACTGCATACGATCCTCCGACATTGTGGCTGTAAGCCGTTCCCTTTCCCAAGGGCTACTGCACGTTTTCGGGCGCCATGTTACATACACTTGAATAGTTTGGGGGCTTGGGCACGCGAGCAACGATACAATGAATATGGGTTAGAAGCGGACATACCTGATTTCTGTGGGTCGGAGTGGACATGAGATTGCGGCAAGATACTCGATCAGGATCATTATCAGGAATCCTATGTAACGCCGATTAGGTACAGCCCCACAAGCCAGCTGAGATCCAAGTCTGTCGGATCAAGCCTACCTATAGGTCAGGACCTCTAAAAGGCCGACGAAATTTTGGTTTCTTGGATTTGTTTCTATCGGCTCTATGCTTGTAGTGATTGGTCTCATCGGTAAATATTTGTTTTTGTTACAGGAGGAAAGAACTATAGTGCTAAATAAATTTGCTCATTTAAACAATACAACCCCGCAACCCCGCTTTCCTTATCATGCAGTTACGAATCCCCACACGGCTCGGTAAAAGCCTCGCTCGTTTCTGAAGCACTGGTTTTAGTTTTCCTGTACCTTGCTTTGGACAAAACTTTTCAGCTTTGGGGGACGTTTTTTCGTTTAAGTTTTCAGTTTTAGGAAAGATTGACATCTGCAACAGCGGGGCTAATTCCAACACACAAGCGGCTATATCACGCCGTCTCGGCACGGAACCTTATCTTCAACTGGTTCCGCCTCTTGGCATCTTTGACTGTCGGTTATCCGCTCAACAAGATCTAATGCACAACACATCACTCCAACAGTCAGCGAGCTTGGCGGGGTCCATTACTAGGCATCGGAACGTTCCATTCTGACAGAATTACTCCGAGTATTAGCACACGGCAAGCGCACGGCCAATAAATCCGTCCTGACGTATGCCCAGCTATTGGCGGGGAACTTTCGATGTATCTAAAAATACCGAATCCAATTCCTTGTTGCATCAAATTAAGTCTCCGTGGGCCTCGAGGCTTCTGATTTTGAAAAATAATTTATACAGGGTGATATTTTGCAAATTGCTTTTTCATTCAGAGCTGCTGAAGCACTATCCGTGGTAAATTTTCGTGTAATTGATTGGAACGTTGTGTAGATAGCGTAGATTTGAACTCATATCATTCTGCAAACCATATATTTGGATTCAAGATTGCCCGCTAGTATTTATTTAATCTCGATGTTCAACAAACTGAAGTGTAACAAAATCAAATCATCGCATCCCTCTAGGACATAGGACTCTATGTTTTCACCGCACGGTCTCCCCTCTGGCGAAGTACAATTCAAGACTTATTGACCGTCACACGAACGCCCTTGGAGTCAGCTTTGCATAAAGTTATCAGACAAGATGAATCCATCGCCACATCATCTCGATGGGTATCGTAAAGCTCTAAATCGAACTGGCGGAAAACCGTGGCGAGGATCAAATACTGTTCCGCGACGGACAAACTGCAAATAAATTAGAAATATTTCTGGATAAGGGCCAGGCTTATTACTTCATTCCAATGCACATTCTAGATCCACTCCCGAACGGAACAAGATATTTCTCAAGTTTGCTAGAATCCTCGGAAAGCCATCTCTCAGGATTGAAAGTCTCGGCATCAGGGAAAATGGCTTCGTTTCTGTGAACATTCCAGATATTCATACTCATTGGTGTCTGGTGGAGTAAGTATGCGAAAACGGGATTTTTGCGGGTCACTTACTTTAGCAGGAATTTCCCACTCTTTGTACAAAGTGGGAGCATAGTCATTGATTCTTGGAAATCGGCTGCTAGCCGGGGAGCATACGCGGAGGTTTTCATTAACTACAGCTGCCTAGAGAAGTTAGCCAAATCAGATAAAACAGCGAAGAGAAAATCTACAAGATATTTGATTTCCTTCAATTCAGGAAGTGGAGGTATTTTGTGTGGATCGGGGATAGCATTGCTCAACTCCTCCTTCAGGCGAGCCGTGACCTTTGGGTTATTGAGGATATAGAAGGTGGCAGCCTCCAAAGCTTGAGCCGTTGAGTCTGTTCCAGCGCCTTCCAAAATGAGAGCCTCTTCGGTAATCTCGTTCATCGTAGTCTTGCTGTGGCGCTCATTACCAATGATACCGTGAATCATGGTGCTATGAGGTGTCTTCTCCCTGTACTCATTTTGAGCACAGGCCAATTCAACTTGTACTCTCAGTCGCTGATACCGTCAGTAAAGCCTACAAAAATCGTTTGAAGACTTACATCGAGATGGTTCTTTAGAATGCCAAAGTCGGAGCTCAACCGTGTCACAAACCAGCCAGGCAAAAGCCTGAAATATGCCAAAGGAGGGAAATGGCGAACGAGAACGGAACTCTGAGTGACTATTCTGGCATATTTGCGGTAGGCTTCTCCGAGATTCTCATCTTCCAACAAGGGATTAGGCGCCAACCCGATATAAGAAGTAATGGTGTCTGAAGTCAAGACGCGGTAAGCATGAGAGACGTTGATCGGTTCGTTTTCTCCAGCTTTAGCTTTGAACAAGGCACAAAGCTTATCGACATTAGTTTTGATCTGAGGCTCAAACTGGTAAATCGAGCGAAGGGCGAAGAGATTCTTATACACGCCAACACGACGACGATGAACCTCGTGATCTTCGGTTCCGAAAGAGACTTCGGCAACACCCGAGACTTTGTAGTACCATGGATATTTCTTTAATTTGCGAGAAGAGGAGTAAAAGTCGTGATAGAAGTCCGGGTCATCTATATGGATCTCATATGGATTGACTCGAACAATTGGTCCTGTGTTGTGTTAGTTATGTTGAATTGCCAGGCGCAATGAACATCCTACCATATTTTTTGTGCATTTCTTTAATTTCAAACACGTATTTCCCTCGACGCCATACATCATGATATGTTTCATACCAGAGTGTCAGAGCAGCAAGTTTGGGCCCAGGGAATTTTGCGAGGGGGTGGAAGTAGAGGCGATATACGCCGAGTGCAAAAAGTGACAGAGCCCAAATGCCAAATCCGACACCAATCGTAACCCCAAAGGTAGCAGATGAAACGATTTCTTTCGCTTGTTGGAAGGCCTCCATGATGCTGTGTTTAAAGAGTAGTGAAATTTTGAGAGAGGAAAAAGTGAAGTTTAGTATCCGAGAAAAGAAATCCTCTTAGCTCTGTTATCTACCAGAGTGGATAACTTCTCCGATGAAGACAATAATAGACTAGCTATGTTCGATTCAATTACCCCTCCATATTTGCAATAGTAGGACCCTGATCAACATGGGTCCGTAGTTTCTTGGCAAAGGGGGAATTATTACCCCGTCTTGATCTGCATCTCATAACTCTAAAGTGGGCATGCATTAGCGCCTGCACCACCCGCAAGCTAGCTAAATCCTACCTGCATTAGTACAGATGTCACTGGTATGCTTCGGGTGGACATTGGACATTTGATCTTTGAGTTCAACGAACGATGGAGGCGTCCAAGACGCGGGATGATTGATTTCGGGTGGCTTGTTTCCAGGAAGGCTGCAGATCACATATTGCTTATGGGGTGGTATTGCACAATGACGCGATAAGAAAACTTGGGCAGTTCTGGGCAATCAAGGGGCTGAGTAGACCAGCGACAACGTGGCTTGAAGTAAGCCCGAGATCCTTCAAAGTGTAATATTCGCTCCAATCAAGTTGAGACGGTGGCAAGATCAATGGGGTGTGGTTTTAGTAATATATCTCAATAACGGCTGACTTCCATGCCACTCGGCTGTATCAGGTCCAAGGTTTCTCGTAATAGCGGACGAAGATCTTTCCGCGAAGGAAGAAGTGAAATCAATAATGTGAATCGCCGGCTGTACAGGGCTAGACCGACTTTTCGTCTTTCGTTGTGACTGAATGTCTTCTTGGGGCGAAAATAGGCGAGGGTATAGGACTAGGGGAAAGTGAAGATATAGGAGAATCAGTTATTCCCTTGAGATTTTAAATTTCACTCTTTGCTCATAAAACTTTTCTCGACCTCTATATAGCTTTTCAAACATCACAATGAGCACCGAAGAAGCAATCTCACTCATTCAATACTGTGCCCAAGCAGTTGGAAATACCTACACTTTTGGGCATTTGACCAGCTCTATATATGATACAGCTTGGGTAGCAATTCTGCGAAAGCCCGGACTTCCAGGTATCTATTTCTTGATTTTACCTATTTCAATTTTCTGGCGGTTTCGAAAATCTGCAAGTCTAGATTTCCCATGTCCTCTGTATTAGATATTGTGTACTGTAAATTCATGCTGACTTTCAATAATGCAGGTCTTCTCTTTCCAGAATGCTATCGATACATCCTGTCTCAACAACATGACGGCTCCGGGTGGCAAAAAAGTCCTGAGTCTGAAATTGACGGGATAATGTGTACACTCGGGGGGCTCTTCGCTCTGAGCAAGAATTCGGATATCCATATTGAGTCCCTCTCCTCCGAAGACATTGCCAACCGCATTCAACACGGAACATCCTTCCTGAACGAGAAGCTGCAAACTTGGGATGTTGCTTCATGCGACCATGTTGGATTCGAAATCATAATTCCTTGTATGCTAGAGCATTTGAGCATGCAGGGCATCGAGTTTTCGTTTCCTGGACAAGCACTGTTGTCTGAATTGAACGAGAAGAAATTAGCAAAAATACATCCGGCAGTTTGGTCGGGCAAGATTCAGACAACTATAACACACTCACTTGAGGCGTTTCTGGGGAAAGCCAATTTCAGTGGCCTAAAAGACCAACGAGTTTGTGGTGGCATGGGAAGCTCTCCTGCCTCTACTGCTGCGTATCTGATGACTTGCGCGGACTGGGATAATGAGGCTGAAGATTATTTGAGACAGGTTCTCAGATCGAGATGGGGCCCAGAGATTGGTGGAGTCCCGGGCATGTATCCGACAACTGGATTTGAGGTCCTTTGGGTAAGACTTCATCCAAATGTCTCAAACCATGCTCATGCCTCACCAGATCGCCTCCACTCTCTTGGAGGACGGATTCGACGCAGAGACACTGCAAGGCATTGGGAGTGTAGTCACCATGATCGATGAGTTTCACGAGTCTCTGAATGGACAAGCAAGCGGATTCTGTGAGCTCTCCTTGAAGACTTTCGTGCGACAAAGCTAATAGACACCCAATAGCAAAGTCAAGCGTGCCGGACGCTGATGACACCTCGAAGAGCATCATTTTACGCAATTTGCTTGGCAGACCAACCTCTGCAGACAAACTCGTTCAGAACTTTGAAGGCAAAACGCATTTCCTGACTTATATGATGGAGAGACATCCAAGTGTAACAACAAACTGCAATGCCCTTAGCGCTATCCTCGTCTCTCCCGAGCCGGAAAATTTTATTCCACAAATCGAAAAGATAACCAAATATCTGTGTGCATCCTGGAAACAAGCGGATATACCATTCCAAGACAAATGGGTAAGTGACTCTGAACTGCGCAGAGGACCTTTCTAACTCGGCTAGAATATCTCCGAATTTTACCCAATAATGCTTCTATCACAGTATGTATTCTTCGGGCTCATGCAGGCAAAGCTCTTCTTTCAATTTCTGGATCTTTTAAAGACTTCAACAGTTCAATACTTCTGCAAATTCCAATTGATGTCTCTCCAAAGAAGAAATGAATAACTAATTTTGCAAAACCATAGGGCACTGTGCAGACTTGTCAATATATGGGACAAAGGAGCTTTAAAGGAACTTTCCGAAGACCTCTTAATCGACGAAGTTGCTCTCGTACTTTTCCAAGTAGTACTGCAAATCCTGCAAAAGCAAAACGAAAACGGTTCTTGGGGCCACATCCCATCCAAGGAAATCACGGCGTACGCCATAATTGCGCTTGGAAACCTAGTCTCCCTACCTTTCTGCTTGCAGTTCTCCGATGTTATCCGCGACAGCATCGAAAAAGGCCGCTCATTTATGAGATCTCCTGGTGTTACACCAGACGTTGAGTTCGTGTGGATCGCCAAAACCAATTACTCGCCAATCAATATTTCCAAGGCGTACATCCTTGCGGCGCTCGAGACGAAGTATCCGAAGTACTCTCTGGGTCAAGCATTTGGAGATCTTCTGAACCTTCCCGTCAAACAGATACAGCAGTATACGTATATGTTTTCCAGTCTCCCGACGCTTAAAGGATTTCCACTATGGAGAATCGAAGGCTCCGTCACAGAGGCATACTTGTTTCTCGATAAGCTGAAGAATGCTAAGCTCAACTTATTCGATCGACAAAACCTGAAGATAGACGAATATTTGGAGTTCATCACTATGACACTGACCTGCGCCAACAATATCCAAGGATCATATCTCAAGACAGATGTTCTGTTCGATATGATGACCTTTATTCTCCACGTATACGAGATCGATGAGTATTTTGAACACGTTATCGGCAGGATCTACGGTGATCGCCTCTCGGAGATCAAGCAATTCGTGGAATTGTTCTTAAATTTCAGTACGGCCAGGATCAGGGAATCCTCACTAAGCAACGGTTCCGGCCGGAAGAGAAAGTTAGAGCATACTAATAGCACAAAGCCCGATGGAGAAACACAACTGCCACTCTCCCCACAAAACGGATATCACACTCCGCCTTCAGACAGTCCCACCAAAGATACTCTGTTTGCGGTCCCTCTATCCACCATATGGGCAAACCTCCAATCCTACACAGCCAGCATCACCCAAAACGCCTCAGTTCAACGAGCCAGTCCAGCCGACCTTCAAATCATGAACATCGAACTCCACAGATGTCTACTAGCTCATATAACCCAACTCCAAGACAGCGCCGACCACGCCGCACAAGGCGCCGACTGGAAATCACCCAGCGGCTCCTATCACGCCTGGGTTCACTCCATTGGCTCAGCACATAGCTGTTCCCCGCTCTCGCTAGCATTCTTCCGTTGCTTGCTTCCCCCAGACGTCGCGGGCCGTAAAGTCACTGCTGAAGAACAGTATCTTATCCAAGATTTATGGATGCATCTAGCGAATAAAGCCAGGATGGAAAATGATCGGGCGTCTGTGAAACGGGATGGCAAGGAGGATAATTTGAATTCGGTTGATTTTGCGGAGTTTGGGGGAAGGAGGGATGATGGGGATACCAAGGAAGCAATAGGGCAGTTGACGAAGATTATTGAGTACGAAAAGAGGTGTTGCGGGTTGGCTTTTGAGGCCTTGGAGGGGCTGGTGGGGCAGAAGGAGAATAAGCAGGTTGAGGGGTTGAAGTTTTATTGGCTGTTGATGGAGATTTACAATGATGTTTATGTTCTGAAGGACATTTCTTCCGAGAGAAAGTAAAGCCATTCTATTCATTCTACATACAAGAGAAGCCAAGTACTTTATTCAAAATTGAAGTACTAGATCAAGAACGCCATCAAACATTTTCGTGCATTGATAATGATAGAAATGGCCGCCTTCGCCAGAACTAGGTGTCTCTTTAATGTTAAAGATGCATTTGGTTTCTCCATGCCACTCTTCTTCTATTCGTGAACAACTGAAAAGTAGGGGTGGGGCTAAATACCTGTCCTGAAAGTGGCATATAAAACAGACCGAAACAAATATCGGGAGTGATAAAAAATTCCCACAAAGAGGCTTCATTCATAACCAAACTCTTCTGATTCCCGCCGAATGGGAATCTCCTGCCAGTTTTGGTAGCTTTAGTCCACAATATCTTCAGTTCAAAATTTTATGCTCTCTGGTGCCTTTCATTTCCGAAAATGCAGAACCAATTTTGTCTCTCGATTTGACAAAAATAAATATAAAAGTGATTAATGTAGGGAAAGCCGAGTCTCGATACAAAACAAGTTCTATAAAAGAAACGACACAATATCAGTTATCAAAACAACCAAACCAATATATATATTTGAAAATAGACAGAAGTTGTTTCTAAAGTCCCAGAAACGCCGAAATAGATAATTCGAGACAGACAGTGAGGTCGACGACGACTTCAAGCAGCTCCCGCTAGCGACTTTGCGCAAGGCAGAATCCCTCTGAGGCTTATCGTTGTTTACGGATTGGGTAAGTATCACCAACTGATACCGGTTATCGACTAATCGAAATCAAAGTTGACCTTTGTCGTTATGCCTGGCTGCCTAAGAGGCTGTGAGCCTTGTGACCTACATCAATTTTCTTCTGTGGCAAATTGGCAACCAATTTAAAAAATTTCAAGAATAACGCTATCCTGCAGCATCGCCACTCAAACTTCACTTGGCCAGCATGCCACTCTGCGAAAAATGCTCCAAGCTCGATTTCTCCGTCTATCGTGCCCGCAAACGCCACCCAGAATACGATTCATCACGAAACATTGCTGATGAGGCTCACCGGACAGATATCCTGTTCGTGGATGGTAATATCCCAGATGAATATGATACGGGAGATTATCTTGACAGAGACGATACCACCTTGTATGAAGATAGTATTCAATCTGATCGTCCTCCGGCGTACACGCGCACCGCTGTCGGTATGTTACATACCCTAGAATGAATGCTAGTCGTAGGTTAACGTTAATTATAGATATGGTGCGAGAGGAGGTAAGCCGAGAGCAGACAAGAATAGCAAGCGACATCATATAAGACAGGGAGACTTGTCAGCTTTGCAGTGTCTTTGCACATTATATCGAAAAGAACCGCGTTGAACCAAGGGCATCAATCAGAATCCTCCCGATGGGATTTTGCTCGACCATCGATAGAGGCAAAACACGGGATACTGTTCGCCTAAGCGTTTATGAAATGATGCCCGAAAGAATGATCGGCCCTCTAGAAGCATATCAAATCGATAAGCTTGTTGGAAATGAGACTCGGTGTATTCTGGAGCTGCAGGAATGCTGTTCACCGGTTCCAACAACTGCAGACGAAAGTCCAGAAGTTCGAAAACATTCATCCAGTGATACAGACACCTGGTTCAGTGGTCGTCTAATCAGCCCGAAAGCGAACCTAAACCTTTTTTCGAGGTGGATAAAACTATGTGGTATACTACATGGGGAGCGTTGTGGGCGCCCGATTCTTCCAGTACAAGCCACACGAGGATTGAAGTCCTTACTCGTGATAGATGTGGAGCAAATGTGCATCATTAATGCTCCCGCACAATGTCGATATGTTGCCCTAAGCTATTGTTGGGGCCGAGCACCAGTGCTGAAACACACGCTTGGAAACTCAACGCCACTTCAAAAAAGCGGAGGTCTCTTGGACTCGGGTATGCCCGCAACTATCACCGACGCCATTGAACTTGTTAGAGGTGTGCGTGAGAAATATCTTTGGGTGGATGCACTATGCATAATTCAAGACGATCCGACCTCCCAAAGAGCTCAATTGGCGCAGATGGGGCTTATTTACTCTCTTGCAGCATTCACGATAGTGGCAGCTTCTGGAGATAATGCCAATGCTGGACTCCCAGGTGTTCGCGCTGATAGGAATATAGATCAAAAATTGGTCCGAGTGGGCGAGAGAGTGTTACTTGCAGCCGTGGATGGGCACGACTACTATGGTGGTATCAAGAAGTGGAGCTGGGCCACTAGGGCATGGACCATGCAAGAAAAGATACTCTCCAAAAAGGTCCTAATCTTCACAGACCAGCAAGTCTATTGGAGGTGTTGGAGCTCTGTCTGGATGGAAGAGATTGTTCTTGAGGATGTGTTCAATATCACTTTCCAGCACGATCCCGCAGATATGGACAAAGGTTCCGGCTTCCATTCACATAAGGAGCGTCGGGACAATCACCACCTTTATTACTCGCTCGTTAATGCGTACAGGGAACGTCGTCTGACCTTCAAGTCGGACATTTTAAACGCATTCTTGGGTCTGTGTCAAGCTTTGAGTGCGATAGAGGGCGAGTCGTTTCATTGGGGACTACCAGTTTCTATATTTCAACAGAGCTTATGTTGGTACCTGCGTGGCGGTGGGACAAGAAACCAAGCACTATGTGATCCAGATGGAGTTGATCCATCAGCTCTTTCTGTTTCATTCCCAAACTGGAGTTGGACCGCTTGGCATGGCACTTCCGGCAGTTCTTGGATACACTTCGAGGCTGTTGGGAAAAGGAAAAAAGCAGCAGAGGGGGAAAATGTTATAAGGGTTTTTGCTTATGACCAAGAAGGGAGACTCAAGGAGCTTGGCAGTCAAAGCTCGCTTATTCCTGCAGATGGAGCTGAGAGACACGCTCCCACAGATTACCAGAGACAAGAATCCAAAAATATCACACGCCCTTGGAAAGGTCAGCCACAGATCATACAAGACGAGATCTGTCCAGCACCTATAAATACTGGACTTTTACATTTCTGGATAAGCACAGCGATTCTCTCCATTCGCCGACGCCCGAACCCACACGGAACTCCTACTATGGTAGAAAGTATAATGGAGTTCAGGGAGAGGCTACTCGTCATTGATGAATGGGATTATCTACAATCCTTAGATGAGTAAGTGATTTCGAAAAGATTAAAAAGCTTTAGTAAGGAGTTATCCATAGATGTTAAGGATTATGAGATACTTGAGAGAGAGTTTGTGGTTATATACAAATTTGGAGCGCACCTGTTGGCACTAGCAGTCGAATGGAAGAATGGCGTTGCATATCGAATTGGCATTCTATATGTTGATGAAGGAGACTGGATCAGATTGCAAAACAGGGTGTGGAAACGTGTGATTTTAGGATGAAGTTGTGTATTGCGCGGAAAGTGATTGCGAGATTTTTGATGAGAAGAATTGATGAGGGGAAAATCGAGGTCCGTTGTGCTTGATCACAGATATGAATTATGCGACCCAAGACGCCACGGGTGCAGGTCAAGTCTGCCAGATCTGTCCTGTTTCACATAGTCCGCTTAGACCACCGCCGAAGCCTGTCTTTTCCGTGCGTCTGTTACGGGTATCGTAAAAGAAGAAAGCTTCGAATCTCTCCGCTTCGAGCCCGAGACTAGTGCTCCGGTCTAGAACAGACTGGCCAATGGCATACTACCTATACTCGTGAAGTCGATTCCCTTTGAAGTCGAAAGCCTAGTTAAAGTATCTTCCTGACTGATCTCAGACTTTGAAGACCTGCCACGGAGGTTTCTCAATAACGGTTCGGCGTCAGTGACGCCGTTCGGTCACTGTCAATATTATATTTTGCTCAGCACAACTTCAAGAAGCACGTATATCTGTGAATACCGGCAGTGCCTTACGCAGCTCTCTCCCCAGCCCAGCATAGGTGGTCTCCATACAAATGTCACGACTGTACCATTGCAGCACAGGCTTGCCCAAGAAATTGCAATATTCTGTCCACTCCAGCCGACTGGATGCATTATCATTGATAAGTGAAATAATATTGTTCAAAGAGCCGTTCGAGGATGTCTCTTCGGCGGATAAAATTTCCTGTATTATCATACTCAATTGAGCCGATCTAGCCAAGAGCAAGGTGCCTTCAGAGACATTCATTACGGTTCGACAGGCAACACCATAGTAAACCATATCCTCGGTGGTGTCATCCACGCTAGACTTCTCAATAGCAGCTTTTACCCGGCCCATGGACCCGCGTGTCGACTCTGCATTTGCTTATATCCTTACGAATTCAACTTACGAAAAGTCTTTGTAAAACTTGCAAGAGTCTTTCTAATGCATTATAGTTCTAGTGTAATATACTGGAAATGTAACCCTGAAAAGAAAACAACAACAAGAATAAATCTATCTGCAATAAAGGAGAGAACACACAATCCCTTGGTAATTGTCCAAATTAGGAAAATGGAACCTCAAGACCTCTAATTAGATAGAACTAAGAGTCTACGTTGAGTACCCAGCAAGATTTTACCTTAAAATAATTATTTTCTTTTTTTCCTTTTCACAACAATACCTCAATACCTGCTAAATCCTACACTAGATCCTGCCCGGACCATGGATACTCGCCTCAAGATACTGGATATCCCCTGACTCTAGATATTAGGAGATATCGCATATCATATTCTGGATACTAGACCCTGGATAAATAAAACAAAACAACGAGAGGCAGCAGGTAGGAGGTAGGAAATTGGAAAATAAAATACAAAATAAGAAGCAGAAAGTAAAAGATAAGAGGCAAAAGTTAGGATACGGGAAGGAGGCAGGAAGCAGGAGGCAGGAGACAATATAAACAATAAGAAAAATAATCTCCCAACCAGCTCTACAATCCACCCACCAACCCCACACTATAAATACCACCCCAAAGCTCCCCTCCCTCTGCTCCCCCCTTATTTCGACCACTCATTTCCACCTCCTCAACCCACAAATCATCTTCCTAAGTCGACTCCATAACAATACGCCCTTTCTCCAACCCTTCCCCCCCCAGTAAGCAGGTCAACTAAGACTATATCCCCCAACCTCGATACCACTATCCTGCCCGTGGTCCACCAATCATTCAGCCATCGCACCCTCATAAAACAATAACCCCATCTTCCCTTACCTCACCATCACCACCACTTCCTCCCATCCCTACAATACACCAAATCAGCATCCAGTAAATTAAAATCACATATCCCACTTACAACCCCCTTCCCATCCCATCTCCTCTTTCTTCCCTTTCCCTTCCCCACCCACCCATACATTCCCCCCCTCATCCGCGTCCGCATCAACCAACGAACTCCATCTATCCCTCCAAAGGAGGACCCGAAACAGTTTTGGTAGGTAATCGTCATAGGAATGTTTGAGAACTGGGTTTTGGGTAGGGTATTGCGAGATGTCATATCATATCATCCCAACCACTCAAACACAATCCCCCGAAAACGAAAATCCACCAGCCCGCCCTCTCTTCCCCCCCTCCAAACACCAAACATCATACTTGTACAAATACTTGCTTTTTCTTTCTTCTTTTGGACCCAAAATCCGCAAGTCGAACGTCACCACCGCTTTCCCTCCAACCTCGCCTATAACTGCAACGCCAGCTGCGTATGAGAAAACTTGATGCCGGTGGTGGTGGTTATGATTTGTATCTGTATCTGTATCTGTGAGGTTGAATTCATGAGATGTGAACAAGTCGAGAACAGCTGGAGCTTGGGAGGTGATGAGCGCGGTGTATACAGTCTGAAGCTGCGATGATCTTAGGAATAAAGGCGAGGCGAGGTCGAAAACAGACGATGACGCTGGCAGACTCAGGGTTATCAGGTCATTTGCTCTGATTTCGACGCCGACTCTATCGAGTGATAGCAAGTTTCCTCGAAATCTTACACAAGATACAGAAGCAGGTAAACCACAGAGGATAAATTTCCCACCAAGACTGCACTTGCCAACCCCCCTCCCCTCGCCCACAAACCTAAAACATCACTTCACACAACATAACACAAAGATACGAAAGATACAAACTAAGATTCTCATTCGAAACATATATATACCTATACTACCTAACCACTACCTAACCCTATCCTCCAAATTCGCCTTTCCTTTTAAAACAAGAAAAAAATGTCAAAAGCTATACTATATATGCTACCGGAGCAAAATTCTCTTCTCCCCAAAACGCCGTGACAAGTGGATATTGATGATGCTGCGCTTATGCTATGCTGGTACTGTGGTGTGTAATGACGGCATGGGTATAAAAGGGCTCGCGAAGCGAATGGATGCAGAGGTGATGATCGAAGTAGTTGCCCATCAATTCCAACACGGATTGAAAATCTGTTCAATCGTCTGCTCTGCTCGGCCTCCCCTCAACGCGTGGTAAACTGGATCAATCCGTCTTCCACAAGTGTTACCTAAACCCTACCTCGCCCATCCCACCCTGCATTCCCATATCGACGCCCGAAGAATTGCTATTCGTTCTATGCAAATGCCCAAACTGCTCTGGCACACTTCTCGGAGGCTGTATCTGCATTCCAAAGCTCGAACTACTGCTTTGTCGTAATGGAGGTCTTCGTGGCATGCCCATACCCCCGGTCGGAATTCCAAGTGATCCGGCGCCATCGTACTCTTGTTTGAATTCGACGGCTCGGCCTCCACCACCTACACCTTCGCCAAAATTTCCCAGGTGATTCGATGATGGAAGGTGGTTTCCCATGTGGTGGTGTGAGCTTAGATCTGGGAAGTTGTTGTACTCATTCAGCCCGGGGAATTCCATCGGACTTTGTATTATTGGTGGGCTGGTGAATGGGGTGCTGTCACTGCCACCAGGTCCGTTTACGGGGGATCCTAGCTCCTCGATCCGTTTCTCGAAGGGGAGCATCGGTTGTGCTGGTCGGTTGAAATCCGTGTCAGGCTCAACCTTGAATTGACCACTGGTTCCATCACCGTTGTAGCCGGGGAAGTTAGATGGAACGCCCATGCCAGCGTTTCCGAACCCATCAAAGATGTCGACATCGGCGGGGATACAGATGTTATTGTTGTTGCTTGAACTCGCTGGTGGGTCAGGGACGGTTTGCAACATGGGGTTGACTAATCGAGGAAGGACATCGTGAACCTTGGATAGGAGCAATGGCAAGAAGCGGTGGTCACCATTGCGGAGAACTGAGAGAAGGCTCATGAAGTCGTGAAGGTAGTCACGGGGCCCAAGTTGGAACGGATCGGGGTTAGGGGGAAGGAGTGAGAGGACATCAGTCAAGGAGCACGCGACATCGAAGAGTTTCTCAATCTAGGAATGGTTAGAAAAGTTCGGTGGAAAAACAGGAGGAACATACCAAGCCAATGCCATGGACCTCCATGCTCGGTTGCGAGAATTGAGAGGTCATAGACACGAGATCTCTTGCAATCTCGACTGGATATTGGAATGTCATGCTGGGATCATCATGACCAGAGCTCAAGCAGCCATTCTGGATGCTCAATTGCCATACCATGGTCCGGAGCCATTGCTGACTTGTCCTCAGATCAGCAGTCTGGTTTTCGGTAGAGTTGAGGTATGTCGGCAGTGCGTCATTCAACTGCTTTTGCAAGGCACCGAGGTAAGCCGGCGAACAATCTGTCCGAGTCTTGTTCCACAGCGCAACGAAGCCATCATCGAATGGTCGGAAGAGGTTGACAAGATGCAGGAAGCCGTGCAAATGTTGCGCTTGTGTATCGGAAGGATCGTCGTTTTGTGTAGGGAGGGTTATGGTGGCTTGGAGGGAAAGAGGTCGATGTCGCTGAAGGGCATATGCTCTGTAGTATGTTAGTACGACGGTATGGGCCAAAAGGACGAAAAACATGCCTTTCGGTGACAAAGAGGAGCCAATATAATCTTCGTCTCCTCGACGACTCAACAGCATCAAACTGTAAATAAGTATCCTCCTTCTGCAAGCCAAGGATATGTGCGAGGGTTGTGGCTTCGCGGAGATGGAACCAGGCTTTGTTATGTAAATCCAATCCAAAGTAGCATCCAAAGAGGAAAAAGCTGGTGACAAGGCTATTCAATGTCGGGGATTCAAGATGGTCGTAACTCTTCCTGACCCTCAAGGTCTCCTCCATCAACAGATTCCCCGACACGATGTTCGCACCCGGCAGACTGTCGAGGCCCAGAGGATCACCGGGTATTCCCATGCCAGGCTGGATCATCATGAAGGCGCACAGCGATGTCAACAGACAGTAGGTATCGACATTCTGATCTGCGTATTGAGCCTGCTGTTCCAGGCGTCCGCGATGGAGGATGGGCAGTGTCGGGTACATGTTGGCGAAGAAAAACTCGATGCAGTCCTTGATCATGTCGCTGGTCAGGAGGCCCGGCGTAGGCGCGAGCGTCGGACTGCATGGTGGGCTGTTGATGCCGTTCAATCGATTCGCGACTTTGGAGGAGAGCGTCGTCTGTCGCTGGGTTTCGCGGAGTTCGCTGATGACTTTCGCTCGCGATCCTTTGGGGCCCTTCTTCTGCGGGATGGCGTGGTAAGTACAGGACAGCTGGGCCGAGGAGCAGTTGCGACACGGATTGATGCCGTCGCACTTGACTTTGCGACGATGGCAGGCATCGCAGGCCCTCTTGACCGACGACGACATGGCGGCGAGGGTGTTGTGGGCGAGGGCGTGGACCCTTTTGCGCTTCCCTAGGGAAGACAGGGTGAAATGATGGCGAAGATGTCGTCCTCCACGGTCCTCGTGGCGGCACAACGACGGGTGCTCAATTGAGATCTCTTCGTATCGCCGTAGTATCGTAGACTCGTGGTCGACTATCACCCGTATGGACGTAGTATGGGGTATCTGGGTGGGTGGTTTGAAGGTTTTGGCGGAGTACTGGAGTCCTGGAGTACTGGAGTACTTATTCGGTCCGTATCGTTTTACGCTGGGGAGAGACGGGAAGCGCAAGGGGACGGCGGATGCTCATTTCATAATGCGGGGGTCCAGCGTAGTAGCGACCAGCAATACGTCCAGGGGATTGGACGACGCTGAGGAAATCCGGATTTGAGGCTGCGGGAGGATATCAGGATTCGAGATTCGAGGTTGGTGATGCAGAGGAGAGAGAGATTGTTTCTACTGAATCTTGCAAAGAGTGAAGTTGTTGATGGCAGTGGCAGTGGTAGTGAGAGTGAGAATAGTGGAACCAAGGGAAATGTCGGCTGACAGACACGGGATACAATACAGTGGTGGCCAAGACTCGATTATTCGACAGAGTCAACAGGAGTCAACAGGAGTCAACACTGAATAATCCCCTGATTACCAGGAAAATGGATATGAAAACGGGAGGGCATCTCTCTCTCTCTCTCTCTCTCTTCTCGCAGTGGACGACTCGCCCTGACCTGGGTCTGTCTGTCTGTCTCTTTCTGTTACGTTACGGCGCGAGATGGGCTGTGTCAGCAGCCCCGAACATTAGCACCAGCTGCTTCTGGTGTCTGACTAGAACTTGAACTGGTCTACTCCTGTCTGGCTGTCAACTGTCAACTGTCAACCCCTTTTCCACGATGTCCATCTGTTGATCTCTTGAAGATATCTCAGCAGACATCTATCACCATCCTCTTCTCCTCTTCTCTTCATCCATCTCCCATCCTCAGGATTCCCTCCCATCAGGCATAAACGTGCGATTCCACATCATTTCCCTCATTCCCTTTCAGGCATCTCACCCTTCCGCGTCAGGGATACACTACACGAGGATGATTATCGATGGCGTGCAGCCCCCGACGCCAGTCGCCAGTTACAGCCCAGCTTATTGAAATTTGGCGCCTCAGTCTGCAAATCAGCTTCGCCCGGGGCGCACGCCACAGCATAAACACCACCAGATGCTCTACGCTGGTCGGTACTTGCAGCTGTCTGTGCCACCAGCCCATCCTGCGCTGCTCGCCTTTGCCCGCATCTGTCGTGTGCGCCGGACGAATCGGAGAATGGGGTCCAAGAAGGATCTGACGCACTTGCCTGTTTGGGCAATGTGAGAGAAGACACGAAGAAGGCACGAAGAAGGCGATGCTGTTGTTCCATGTGGGGTCTCCGTTATTGGTCAGCTCCTTGTCTGCGCTGCGACAAACCACTTTCCTCCCCTCTGCTGCTGGACCTTGATTCTTGAATAAAGGGGCAGCCACGGCATCATGTTGTCTCATGCATTTGAAATACTTCTACGGATATTCCCGCATTCAATTTGCTACAAGTACAGGTACATTCCCATCACTGCCAAATGGCGGGATAAACATGTACAGTGTACATTGTACACGAGCACTTCAACCGCCTGATTTTGCCTGGAAGGCATCAGGGGTTGAGCGCCGAGGGACCGCTGAGCCGCGGTGCAAGAAAATGGCTCGTACAACTCATTTATTTGCACAGGCGCCGGACGAGACTTATGCAAGTGGTAAGTCATTCACATTTCCACAGTTTCACATTTCCAGGCCTTTGAAGTTTCTTTCGGCAATGATAACGTCGAGTCAAGTGAAAACCGTCAGTCGCCTACAGTCACATGTAATTTATATCACCTGACTATCTATCTCGTGACCGCATGATTTCCGTCCACATCCCGACAAGTGTACCCGAGGAGTAGGACCGAATCTCCTGTTGGTAATGCGGAGATAATGCTTAAAGTGTGGACTCCAGTGTGATGCATCAAGGCACGGACTTGTGGCTGCATTTGAGAGGGATGGCTTGATGGATTCTGTTTCGGCATTTTTTGGAATTGGGAGGCCGGTTTCATGGTGTTTTCAGGTATATTTATTTGCTTAGGGTATCTGATAGTACAAGCGCATGAGAGGACTTCAGGGACAGCCTTTTATATTGGGCGCTTCGACTCGAGTAAAGCTGTTCTAGAGGGGAGATTTATGCGACTCACGGTCGAAAACACTCTTCCAAATGTATCAATATCTGCTGAGCTATAAATCCCGGCTCGACTTCTTTCTTTCCTGACCGTGTATAATGCCATTTTCTCAGACGAAGTCCTCGCTTCCATCCTAGCTCCAACACTTCACAAACTAAATCACAATAAGCACCTTCACCCCGCAATCCTCCCGAGAAATCAAGCTTAATTCCAAACTTCCAACCACAGCCCCCTGTCTATGATCTTTCACCAAACGTCAATTCTTTGAACGTCTCAAGCGAGAATAGAGATGCCGAAAAAGTCTCTGCTCCTGCATGGTAGCAAGCGCCATAGCGCATTGCAAATATTACAGCAGCTCAGTTTCCTGCCTTTGTCTTTGCAGTTAGGAACTGGTGTGGGGTTCAATGGGAAAGAGGGGTAGCAAGTGCACCATGCTTGTCAATGGAATATATGTCTTCTGGGTTTGTTTTTTATATGCAATTGAGTTTTCAAAATGCAGTTTCAACATCATTCTTTTGTACGGCGCTTTTCAGTAGCTGCCCACAACTTGAATATTAATTTCCAGCCTGGGTATGCTTCCTTCTATTGAACGGCCCTCCCACCGGGTCTTTGCAAGTAATACTCCCAAGGTTCGAAATGGTACCTCCATCTGGCACATTTGCTTTTTTTGGTTACCTCCGGACCAACTCTCTAGCGACAACCTTTGGTGGGTAGTCTTCCGTGTCTGCGTACAGTTCGATGTCCCAGCTCCTCTTATTCGACACAATTCGTCCGGTACCACGAATACATTCGCCATCCCTCAAGGAAACCTCACAAACGGCGCCGCATACGTCGTCATATATGCCCCCTTCTTTTCCGAGAAGTTAAACGAAATAAACGAATGTACAGTCGGCGTCTCAATCCCATCATCAAGCACATCGCTCCCACTACCCCAACATTAGCACCGTACACTCACATTCATCCCCTCACATCAGGGCAGGGCGACTCACAAAGCATCACCAATAACCTCCCCATACTTCCCCTCAACACCCCACGCCCACCCCCTCTTCGCAAACACCTTCTCCATCGCCCCCACAATCCCCCTATCAGTCTCATAAAACTGCCTCAAACTCACATAAACCTTAACATCCGGTACCGTCTTCCCAGGTCTCAACTCCCAACTAAAACACGCACCACTACTCTTCGGAAACGTCTCTTTCACCGGCTTCTCCCACCCCTCATCAATCTCCTTCTCCTCCGGTTCATTAATCATCAGATTCCACATCTCCCTTAGAATCTCCACCCCCTCAAGCGTCGTCTTATCCTTCAGTAGTCCACCGAGCGTCAAATGCTGCTTAGCCGCAGCAAAAGAGTTACTCCTTGGTTCAATATAAATCTTAATCCTCGCCCCCTCCTCCACCTTTATACAATCAATACCAACCACAACAGTCAACGGTCCCTCCTCCCCACCCAACCTCTTCTCATACCCCTCAATAACCCCCAACTGTTCATCAAACCCCTCAACCCCCAAACTCCTAACCAACTCAAACACAGCATTATCGCTATTCAACCCACTCGTCATATTCTTAATCACGGGATAGAAATACGCTTTCATGCTCTGCCTAGAGCCTTTCAAATCAAACGCTAGAAATACCTTCGGTATACGAATCGTGTTCTTAGGCATCACCTCTGTTAACTTCACCTCATCCTCGCCACTCGGATAATACGCCTTCGCAAACTTCTCAAACCATCCCAAGTCTGCACCCACTGCCGCAGCGATCCCGGGGATCGGATCAAGGGCAGAGTAAGGAGGGAATACGGGCTCGTAGCAGAATCGTAATGTGGATGCGCCGGCGTCGCTGTGGTTTATGGATGTTTCGAGGGGGGAGCCGTTTGGTGTTAGGAGGGATTTTGCTTTTTGGGGGGAGGGGCGCGGTCCCATTGTGGGGATTATGTGTGTGCTTAGGAAGGAGAGGTGGGTGGCTTGTTGGGCGGCTGTGTAGGTTCCTATGCTTTTCAGGAGGGAGGAGAGGACGGGCTTTGTGTGGGTGGTCCAGAAGTCGATTCCGGCTTGAGGTTCTTGAGGGAGGCAGGAGGTGATTGTTGTGATACTTTTGAGTTTTTTAGTGGTGTTCTTCTGGAGGAAGTTGGATGTGAGATCGGGAATGAATTACCTCGTTTCTGTCTCTGGATTCTCTGCCAGATTGGCAGGAGGAGGGTTTTGGACTTCGGTCGCCATTTTGCTTGATGTTTTATGATCTGCAAACTGTTGCAGAAAGTATAACTAAACGACAGAGATATAGTACAGAGCGAGAAGCGGGCCTCAGATATGAGATGAGAGATATCCACGACTGGGTATAATATGAAAAGGGCGAGCTTCACACAACGACGAGAAGGACAGCTATTCGGGCTTACTCCTCGATGAACTTTTCCCTCGTCATTAAGCCAAGCGGAAGCCTAGCTTCCTGTCAAGTAAGCCGCATCCTGTCAGACTCTTTGCCTTCTCAATCTGGCAACCTAAAAGCTACCCCGCGCCCAAGGAAAGAGGAGCTTCTGAATCCCACTTTTGTGCATGTGGCGAAGCAGAAAAATCCTGTTTGATTGAATGCACGAGGAGGGTGTGTTTATTGAAGACATATACAGGCACTGGATGAGCTCGGAAGGATCTATAAGTGGGGTCTGTAAGACGGTTCTCACACCGCTTCTATCCCACCTACGCCGTGCTAGTAAACTTTACTACTAGAGCTTCCTAGAGTCTACTAAAATCCTTTCCCCTCCCCGTCTTTCACGTCAAACCATCAACTCAACTACCCGCACCCACAAACTCCATCAACGCCCTGCTAACCTCCTCCCTCCTCTCCAACATAACCCAATGCCCCGCCCCCTCCAAAACCCGCTCCTCATACCCCTGACTCGCCCACGGCCTAATGCCCCCTCTAATCTGATCCGCCCGCGTAACCATGTCCTCACTTCCGCAGATCCCCAGAACAGGCACCCTGAGCGAGCGCTGTGCATCCGTCAACGGATCTTCATCTGCAGCTTGTGTGCCGCGCATCAGTGAGCGGTAGTAATTGAGCGATGCTGCAATAGTTTGCGGTTGGCTGTTGATTCGGAGCCAGCGCTCTTTATCTTCTTGACTCAGGTATGAAGGCAGTGGGGATGTGTTGCCGCCTGTCAACCATTCCCGGGTTCCGTTTATGGCGGCGAGGTTTTTGATCCAGATTTTATGGTCGTCTGGATATGCCAAGTGGAAGAATGATTCTAGCTATTCTATTCGTCAGCACATTTCTTGGATATAGACTTGGAATTCGAGAACAGGTATCGTACATTCTTAACCATGATTTCCTCGGCGTCGTATGAGTTGAAGAAATACCAGTACCCGAGTTGCATATACCCCACATTCGCCAGACTCCAAACATTCAATCCATCAACATCAAAGAATATCCCCGGCGCTGTATAACCTGCAGACATGAACACCAGTCTTGAAAATCGTTCGGGATGCCAAACGTATATGCGAGACATCACCATGGAGCCCCAGTCATGTGAAACTCCCACTACCTCTTTGATCTTCTCATGATCTAGAAGTTCCATAAAGTGTCCGCTGAGACGTTTCAGTCGGTATGCTTCGATGTCTGTACGTTTGTCTGAGTCTCCATAGCCGAGACAATCGGGAGCTATAACGCCGTAGCCCGCTGCTGTCAGTTCCGTAATTTGGTATCGCCAGTCATGGCGGGAGGAGGGGTAGCCGTGTATGAGGAGGAACGTCTCTTTTTTGGGTTTGGCGGGAACATAGTCGTAAGCGTAGGTGTCGCCATCGGCGGTTGTGAAGCGTTTGTTGAAGTTGTTGTCCATGGTAGAGTTAATATGGAAAGCCAGCCGGGTTGATATAATTTGACTTCTTTGAGATGAAGGTAAAGATGATAATTGGGGGCCGCTTTTGAGGAGAGTGATTGGAAGCTTATAGCCAGGGTCGATTGACTATTAAGCGTGGAAGAAAGTTGACTCAACGTCTGTGAATCTCTCAAACTCGGCACGTGACCGTGGCTTTTGCCCCTTTTCTCTTCGCTAGACTAATCGCAAGCGAACATATTCGCACACCTTGTGAAAACAAAAATTAAAAGAATAATGACAATTCGACAGCGCTACGTATCTCCAAATCTGTGCATCCCGAGGAACCCGGATCTCGCACCGGCCGCCACTCACAACGTGCGGGAAATCCTTTCCGACTGCACGTAATCCTCGACCACGCTTAGTTTCGTAACTGCGAGCGCGGAATTGAGCCGGCAATTGCAGATCACAACCCATTTTTGCTCATCGGTCACTCCGTAAGGTTACATAACGTACATATGCGGCACAGTCAGACTGTCAGACCAGGAATGTCGTACAAGGCAGTTTCTTACTTAGAGGATGGTGGGGAGGATGAAACCCCCACTTTTGAATGCTACTAGTGTCTTCTAGTGTAGCTAAAATACTGGGGAGATTTATTGTTGGTAGATATATTCAAAACGTCCTAAAGGGGTAATACGTGTAATTTTGGAAGTTGAAAATTTGGGTCCAGAATTGGAAGCTGATCTTGAATGGAAGAAGTCATGCTGGGATAAAGCGAGTCTGGATACTTTGTACAGTACCAAAATTGGGTTCATGGTCAATTTTCTACGAATCTATGGGGCTGAAATATGGCTTGTACTGTTTGAGGTGTAATCTATTAAGACAACTGGTTGTAGCTGTAGCTTTTTATTTGCTGTTAACATTTGATTTTATCGATATATTCCCCTATTGAATTTTTCTTCTCTTCAACGTTATAAGATGCCGGCCGCATGGCTCATCAAGTGTAACCTTGCGTACATTTTCTGGCCGCTTCTCGAGTCGCACAAAATCGTAGTCCAGAAGCAAATGTGTAAGCGTCAGCTTCAGCAGATTGCTGGTAAAGAATCGACCTGGACACGCTCCTCGGCCGAGGCCAAAGTTGAGAAATTGGGGGGAGATATCAGTCAGTTTGGGGTGCTCCGGGTCTTTCATAGAGCGGCGAGGATTGAAACCGCCAGGGTAGGCCGCCTCGTCGCGTTGGTACGCTTTGATCGGGGCTGCCAGCATTGCCCCTTGCGGAACATGGACTCCATTGGAAAAGGTAAAGCCTCCTTTCTTCCCAACGACTCGTTCTAGACCAGTCTCACCTATGGGGTTGTAGCGAATGCTTTCTCGAATCAATGAATCCATCAGATCGAGTCTTTGAAAGAAGTTGTGAGAGTAGCCGTCGCCTTTGTCCATTTCCCGTTTGATTTCAGCACGCAAGTCGGCGACCATATCTTCGAAGTCTCCTTTTGGTAGCGAAACTAGGTCGTATACCAGGTTTGTCATGGTAACGAGATTCGTGTACGACTGGACAAAGTTCAAAACCATCATTCGGGCAACAATCACTATAGGATCATATTCAGCTTCTGAATTGTCGTCCTTCTTCGCCGCTAGAATAATCGCGCTTAACATGTCGTTCTATGATTTTCTGTCAGCTTGATTCTCCTCCTGGACGATCGTCGATCTTTGATTACTTACAGGCAACTCTGGTTCAGTACCTTTCTCCTCGGCAGTGTCGATAATCACCATCCGTTCCTTGATAATTGGCGTTGCGTGTTTTGCTGCAGTCTTGATACATCTCATCAATGGCCTGCAGAGGAGAGGCAAGAGCAGCCTAATACGCTGTCAGTTCAGTGGAAGGTTCCGCTAGGCTGCCCGTGAGAAGATAGCGACTGGGGTGTACTCACGGGCGAAGAAAAGGGGGAATAAAGCGGGCATATAAGGCTGACACGAAAAACGTAGCAGCGTACTCGGCAGTGGCGTCCTCATACTCCTTGATCTGACAAAGGGGATAGCCTGAGATGATGCGATTTGCGGACCGGCTCAGAATGCGGTTTGCGGTATCCCACATATTTATTTTGACCTCGCCATCTGCTCCAACTTTTGAACCAATGACCTCGTCGAGGGCCGATGTCATCTCCTCGTTCACCATCTCCATCTTATCTGAAAGCTTTTGATGGAGCTCTCTATGCACAACACTCCTATAGACCGGATGTACTACGATATGCGCACCCAGTGTCGTGTAGTCTGGCACGAGTGATTGTAACGTATATTTCTTGAGAGAAATATCATTGTCAGGCTGGCGGACATACTCATTGAGCAGTATTTTTGGTACCATGAGCATGAAACCATTGCTGCAATGTGGGATTGGAACAAGATGGATATTGTCATGCTTAGCACCGAGGATCTATTACAACCATTAATGTAAGTCCACCACCTCAATTGCTTTGTTCGTTTCTTCTTGGGGGGTTTTACCTTTCGATGAATACCCGCAAAGACCTCTGTGGACTTGAATGCAACATCCCACGTAGACTTGAGAAATGATCCAACGCCTCTTTTCTCACTGACCCAGCTGAACTTGCGATAGTCGCTTGCGAATGCAGCCTCCAGGGCGGGCCTCACAAGATGGTATAGCCATGCTACCCAGGTCCCAAGAAACAGATATAGTATGATGCGAGGCAAAGTCGCCTGCAGCCCATCTGCAAGTCCAAATTCCATTGTGGTAATGGATGGTCCTAGGATATAATAGGAAGGGGTTGATGCGGTCCAAAGGGGAAGTGAGGTTCACACAACTCAGCAGAGAAGCTCCGGAGCTGGGCCTTAGCTTTAAAGTTTTGAGGGTGTGTATGTAAGGCTTGATTTAGTAACAGTCGAGGGGCAAACTAGTGTCAACTAGGAGGGGAGAGCTTTTTTAGTCAGGATGCGCAAATTCCCGTATTCTAAAATAAGACCTCGGGAGTTTTACTCACTTCCTAAGAAATGCCAATTATTCACGAGTAAGATTAGGTAACGATAAGAATGCACATTATTCACGTTCATTTATAATTTATAATGCTCTAGTATTCCGAGTCAATTTGCGAATAAATCAAGATTTTGTAAACTGCGGGGTTATCTCCACCCCTGTATAAAGCGCAGAAAGTCGGTGGCGCTTGGCGGCAATGATTCGTAGACACAGCAAATGTCGTACTTGGTAGATCCGCTAATGCAGGATGAGACTTTCGTAGAATCCTTCGTAGCACTTGTTCAATCAAAATGAGCTAGGATCAGATTAATGTAATACACAACGTGGGAGCTGCGCATAACGATTATGAGCGGCATGGCATTTGTGGTACTAAAAAAACGCGAGAGCGGCTCCGTTTGTCTCTCATCTCTTTCAATAGCTCAGACCCCGGTAAGATGGACTAGGAATTTCGTGATTAGTTCTTCTGCACTAGTGGCTTTGGTTAGGTGGGGTCTTACACATACAGAACTGCAGCAAAGGTTCCTCCGCAGCGATCCTTCGATGACAGTACTTTTTGCATGTGCCTCTGACCCACTGGCACAGGCAGCGAGGTGAAGGGTATATGCTTGGCATCAACAGAAGACCTGCAGCAACAGAAAAAGCCAGGGGCTTCTGCAATGTGGCAAGACTGGGATCTCACGTTATATTCCACGGCCTCTAGTGCTGATAGGTAGCTCGGGGAGTTGAATCGGTGAATTAAAGGCGCTCTAAAAGTCGGGGTCCTTTTAGCGGCGCTGTCAACATCCCACTATTATACGTGAAAGGACAGACACCAAAATAAATCTCGAAAAAAGAAGTCCAGAAGATTTTAGACTTTTTCAATGCTGAGACGTTGAGTCTAATGATTCATAAACATATGCGCGCTTGGATATTTCGATTTGAAGAAGTTGGGTTCTGAACTCCGAGGCGTCCATACCGTACACCCTGAGAGTGATTCCTTTCACTCATTATACAGTCACAATTACCAATCACTTTTTGGGACCCACCCCTACCAACTCAAGCCGCCACCAAACTAAATATTCCCCAAATCCTGTAAGATGCACTTGGAAAAGCAAGGCACGCGGATTTCAGAACTAAGTTTTCTCAGATATTCAACGGTGGGATCATTAGATGACCTGCTGGTCTTTTCGCCAAACGAGCCTTACGTATATCTTCGTGCAGCGGTTAGACAGAGCCCCTTTATCATACCCTACTAGGGACTCCTAGAAGCAAACTAGATTGATTTCATTGGGATTCCCACCGGAGCTTCAGTTGTTCAAGTTGCCTTTTAGGCGCAGCTGATATCAATACCACGTCTTGCAATTTTCAGGTGCCCATCAACCGCCCCACGACTGTGCCGGAACAGCAACACAGCGGTAATGTCGCGCACAAGCATGTTCTATAGTCTCGGCTTGATGCCCGTGTTGATAAGCTTGGGCCATTTGGCACCATCGATAGGAGCTATACGGGCCGTCACTGGCTCATACCAGTTTCCTGGAAGTCTCCTTGGGCTCATTGCTGCCATTACGGTTATTGTAGACTGTACGTCACAGATCATCAACTCCCTTCATTCCTTATTTGTGAACAGTTATTGATATTTATCTTCAACAGCGGCCGACAAATACAGAGACATTCCGTTGCCAGAAAGGCCTTCAAAGTGGATCTGGAAGACCTGGATCTATGCCCTATGGGCTATCGTGATTCCATGCACCGTCCTGGTGGGTTTGCCAACAGCGATTGATATATTTCGAGTCTTGCCCCTGGGCTTACTTTGGGGTATACCTTGCGTTCCACAATTTTCCGATTCAAAGAGTTTATTCCTTGCCAAGCCAAAAACACTGGTAAGTCATTCATCACCTCCCATGTCGAGGAGCTGCCGCTGAAACCAATGTAGCTCTTCGAAGCAAAATCATTAGTTGTGGCTTTGAGTATGTCTGCTGTCTGTGCAGAGGCAAGCATGAACTACTATTGTCGACAACCAGAGATTACCTGCAGTAATAGAGCCCTCCGGATGAGATGTTTCCTTCTCGCAGTCGTGTATAACTTCATTCGGGAGACCTCCTGTGACCTGAGGGACGTGGCTGAGGATGCCAAAGAGGGTCTCCAAACATTACCCGTTAGGCTGGGAAAACAGAACACTATGCTGCTCATGACGATTGTTGGCTTATTACTAGACATTAGCCTGACTGAAAGTATAGCTTTTACCATGAGTGGAATCGTGGTGCAGCCGCGACAACTTGCTTACGCACTGCTGCGAGTGGGACTGACCATGACTGCCTACTGGCAGATATTAAAGTATCCGAGGGATAATCAATGGGCGTGGGGAGCAGTATGCCTTTTTGGCCTTGTTCCTGTACTGTTTGCGCATGCAGCGTTGTAGAGCCAAAGAGCTTGCGGCCAACCTCAATTGACCCAATGCAAGATCATGGGTAAATAATGATGGAAATAGACATACATAGAATAGAACGCTTGCTTTCAAGTTGTCGAAATAGAAATGGATGGCCTAGGCGTTTTGGAGAAAGGTTCATGCTGTGGTTTCCTGGTTGTAGTGATGCCAGGGGTATCTGCGGGAATTCTAATACTGTTGTCATCTTTCCCTTAGATATGGTCCTGAATATATGAATAGAAATATGTCACGGGGTTTTTAAATCAAGAAAAATCAGATGTATTGAGTGGATATTGACGTCGGAACTCTTCACGGATAGACTCAGCCGAATTGCTCTAGGTATTCCATCAAGTCTGACCACATCTTGCCTGGTAAAGCAATGGAGAACCAAGCGTTGCCATCGTAGTCCTTCGCCATAACAACAAAAACGCTTGAAATGACCGAGACTGCGTTATGCGAAGGGTCGGATGCTTGATAGTACACGGGATGTCCACGTTTACGTCCTCCTGGCCCTGGGGTCGCCTCCCGCACAACCGCTGGACCAAAATCCATTTTTTCGGCGAGTTTACCTTTGGTCCAGTTAGACATAAACTGGCAGGCCATGTCCTTGTCACCGAAGATGACCGGCATTTTAGATGTCCTCATTGACTCCACGGATAGTGATGCGGCTGCCTTGAGCTGTTCCTCCGCGGCCTGTGTTGATACAGTCTCACGTACCAAAACGGCCAGCTTACCCAGCGGTAACTCGAGAGCTTCCCTCGCACTACAGAAGAAGAAAATATTCGTTGGTGAGTTTTGGACGTATGCTGCGTCTTGACGGAACACGGATTTGGCACGACTTCGAGGATCGACAGCCATGATAGTGGTCAATTCGCGGCCCGAGCCAGATCCGTGATATTGTGCCAGAATTCGACAGGCCACCGCAGTCATAACGTCTCCTTCGCTGATAAAAGATTTTTTGGCCTCCGTAGTAGCATCAATATGGCTCCTGGCTTCTTGCATCATATTTTCCATCGTATTTTTCGGGATACACAAGGTGCGCGATTGCACGTCAGGGCAGCGCCAAGATTCAAACAAGCTGCGTAGTGCCCAATACTTGAAGCGCCAGCCATCAAGCACTTTGTGTACCAGAACATGACTCTTCTTGGGCGCTGGATTCCACAGGGCATCAAAGGCGTCGTCGCGATATCCCACTAAGGGAGCTACAGCCTCCAGATTTCCGGCCAGCACGAGGCTCCACGCTTCGAGTATTGATGCCCATCCCATCAAGTCTGTTGATATGTGAGAATGTGTGACAGAAACGAGCGTGCCATCCGTGAAAGTCTGCACATGCAAACAGAATTGAGGCTTGCCGGAAAAGACAAAATCGTCTATACTGCGAGGAGTTTCCGGACCTATCCCAAGAGAACAGAACTCCTTGGGTCCGGGATATGTAGCAAGCTTGCCCGTCGACAGTGGCAACTTTGCTGCTAAGGGGTGCTCCGTCATTGAGCAATTATGCTGCTCTTTAGTGAAAAGCACGGCCGGACGATCATTTGAACAGATTTTGGGGACATGTATCTCTAAACTCCCATCTGGCTATTGTATGAGTCAGCGGCAAGGAAAATAAAACCGACCAATACTTCTAGTTGAGAGTGACAATATGGGCGCAGCCCTGCCGCTGTCTTACCCGATACCTGAATCTTCCACTGAACCTCCGCCACCCCTCCATCTGGAAAAGCTGCGATAAAGCAACGTGGAGCTTGTCCGGATCCAGAACATCGTCGAATTTGTATGTCCACACTAATACTATGCCCCGGGCTGCCGCAGAGTCGTCAAATAAGTGCACAGGGATAATGTCATCGGTTTCGACAAGCTCTGGTAGTTGGGGCTGCTCCTTTTTGTAGAACGGTAGATAAGCGAGGAGGCCAGACATTCCGATGCGCTATTCAAAAATGCCAGAAAAGTGCAGTTTAATTTATAAAAAGAGAGGAAAAGTGGGAGAGCTGGCACGAGAAAGAGCGGCGCAGGGTGTGGGGACAAGTGGCGAATGTGAAGTCCGACACGCCGGTCTGGCTCTAGTAAGCCCTTGCAGCAGAGAGAAAACGTTGAGAAAGCTAGGCCATACAACAATAGTTTGCTCCCAAAAACTCCCCAATTAAGTGCTCAAAATTGCATATATTCCATCTTTGAATCAGATACGAAAGGTGTTATTCAGGTTCAGTCTATGGTAATGATTATCCGTCATGGCCCCAGTCACCGCCCGAGCGAACAGTGAGTGGCTCGCTAAATTTCGGATCTTTCGCCCTGGAACTTCGGGGCCTGAGAGAACCCCTGTTTGAACGAGTGGATGTCTGACAAGCTCTATTCTGAAATTCCTGGATGGGGGACAGAATGGTGTTTAGTTCCACAAGGCCAACGATTTGGGTAACAAGTTACGAGTAAGTGGAAAAGGACGTGACATTGCGGCACGAAAAGTCGCCAGATTAGCATATGTGATATGAAATTCTTCGAAATAAGGACGCCACTTCGAAAGGCTTGCTGGCATCCTTACGTCTCAATTCGCCTTTCAATAGGATTATTATTCAGGATCTCGGAGTTTAGAGCTTTATTATGGTGGAAAATAGTAATAAAGATCAGATTAGCCAGCTATCCCCACCGATCAATCTTGATTGAAAAGCAACATCAGTTACCTACCGATTGAGGATTCTCAAAAACCAAGTTCGGATCATAGAGCTTCTTGATCTCAGCCAGTCTGCCATAATGATCCAGCCAATACCGTTCGTGTGCCTCATCTTTACTCAGCGTCGGATCGGCGTAATTGTAATACATGCCCAGTGTTCCCGCGGAACTCTCCTCGGCTGCCTCAATATCAGAGACGAAGGGATTGAGCCATGTAATACCAGCATCGTCGAAAGGAGGATCGTTAGCTTGTGCTACGAGTTGCCATTGGTAGATTGAGGAACGGTGCGCATAAGATGTTGATGAAGAGGGAACGGTGGGTACGTAGGATGTTGGACCGCCTTCTGAAGGAGTTGTTAGTCTTCTTTCCGTAAAGTGTCTTGCGCCATTCCGAGGACGGATTGTTAAATATAAAGGAAAAAAGGTCAACCTGCGCGAATATTCAAGGCTGAGACTCACGAGCTGCGACGATAAAGTACCATCCCTGGGAGAGTTAGCAGAATCAAAGGATTGGCGAGTAGTTTCGATACGTACGGTAGGACTACTCGGTCCAGTGGCATATAACCTATCTATCCACGCATCAACTCCATTTGGAGAAAGGTTGCTCGTCATTAGACTTTTCGCGAACTATCTCGGATAAGTAAAAGCTTTTCCAGAGGCAAGTCTTACTTGTACTTACGAAAGTCGCATGCTAGGCTTTGTTAGTAAGATCTCTAGGATCGAGAGGTGGTGCATACCGCGGTGTAATTTAAAGGCGTGTCCAGAGTTTGGCCATTATCCCAGTTGCTAAACAGCCCATTACTGTTCGCATACAAAAGCGCGTCCAACCATCCCACTTTCAGAAATCAGTTTTCCTTTCCTTCTTCCAAACACCCGAATGACTTACAGCTATGCGTACCCACACCCCTAACACCACTCTGCAATCCCCCAACAACACTTAATGCATCGAGCAACGGCTCTATTGCGACCAAAAAATCCACCTCCGACCCATGATACGCCCCCTCCAACAAAAATAATAGTCTCCCCTCGACATCATTAACAATGACCCACCTGATATTCATCTCGGATGGAATAATCGGCGTCGTATATCCGCCGCAATAGCCCTGCCATGCATCCCAACCAGCCTTTGCTTGCGTAGCATTCCAGCTATAAGGATAATAAAATAAAATGGTTTCGGCCGGTGCAGCAATCGTGCGAAACTGAAACGAAGTCACGATCCCGAAACTCATTCCTGCTCCTCGAAGCGCCCAAAACAGGTCTGGATTGTTGGATTCAGAAGCAGTGACAACATGGCCATCGGCAGTGACGACTTCAGCTGAGACGAGGAAATCAAGAAGCAGGCCATAGGTGTGAGAGCCGTAGCCTTGGCCTCCATGAAGAACATGTCCCCCTATCCCTACACTGATTTTCGTCAATAGAATTCTCCATTCATGAAGAGAAATTCATACCCCGGACAAATGCCGTGTGCCAAAGCTCTTTCACCATTGTCGAACAACGCCAGCGCCACATTCCCCAATCTTGCTCCCGGCCCAACAGTCGCGACTTGACTCACGCTATCAACAGTCGTTTCAGCGAAAAACTTCAAATCTACGACCAAATGCCCATCTTCTCCGCCTAGGCTGTGCGACGCATAACTATGTCCACCCGACTTTGGATTGACTTTCATGCCCAGCTTGGCGGCGCATTTTACTGCAGCTTGTACTTGTGGGACAGTCGATGGGATTGCGACGGCTACAGGCGTGTAGTTTAGGCGGAGGTTATAGGGAATTATGTCTTGTGTGAACTCGGGGGTGCCAGGATAGTCCTGTGGGACGTTTGAGTCTTGGAGACATTTGATTATCGAGGAGAACGGTTGAGGGACACTTATCACGAGCTGGGCGCCGAGAAGTGCCGAGACAAAAATATTCAACATTATTAAGAGAAGAAGCTTTTGATGGTGGAAATAATGCTTTCGATCATCGCGGTGATATAGGCCGCGCGACAAGGACTTTATGCCGAATTTGAGTGTGCAAATCTTACAGTTTGCAGGGTTGTTAGTGCCTCATGCCAACAAGGGCGGTCGGCCATGATACTCCTTCCAGACGTCTTCTAACTTCAATTGGAAGTAAAGGCAATTCCCCGCGCCGAGGGGGTAATGCAGGCTTACCGAGAATTTAATTTCTTGAATGCTTCGCCTTATGACTGCATTGTCGTAAGCACGAACGAGGACATGTCCAACGTTTGTACTACTGGACTTCGAGTAGGAAACATCCGGGTCGGGAGTTTCCGACTCGCTTAAGATAGCGACTTTCAGGGGCGACGTTCAGGGGCTCGTTGCCTGCCCCTCGCCTCGCCAACCCCTTTCGCTCCAGGTTATGTCCCCTGTAAATAAGCTCCACAATGTACGACCACCCTTTCATTGGGACGCACTCCCAGATCACTCGATTGAGAAATCACCTAGGCATCAATTTATAATAGAGTCTGCATTGGTGACAGGTTCTCCCCGCTATCCCGGGACCGATACCTTTGTCAACACATTTGCAGGGGCCTAGAATCACGGCAGAACATTGGCGAATACCGTGGAATAACTTTGATGGAATTGGAATTTTCTAGGGAGCCTCAAACATATGATAGAGTCTCAAAATCTAGTGTATGCTGCTCGGATAGAGGCTCGTGGAAGATTCTGACATGAATATCGTCGTCAAATGAGGCGGGGAGTAGGTGAATCAGTCGTAATTCGTGTCGAACAGAATCTAGTGGCAGGTACGAAAAAGGGGGCATGTTGAAGGACGGGTGTCTAAATGACTGTAGATGAATTAACAGCACAAAAGGACAGAGGAAGGGGATTATGAATGGAAGAAGAGTAAGGCTAGGGCTGATATCGAGGCAGTTGCACTGGTTCAAATAAATCTCATTTATTGGCTTGTGAAATTGATGTCAACTGTCAAAACTCTCACCGTACACACATTAATCCCCCCTCTCCAAACTCCCTCGCCACTGTCCCGTCCATCCTTAAAACAGTCCTTAACCACCTCCTCGCTCCATCCATTTCTCTCGCCCCGAATTTCACAAGCACGCACCCCCTCACCTTAACCGCCGTCCAAATAACGCCATCCTCCTTCTCCTCCTTCCATCTCTCGCGCCTCCATACTTCCCTCTCACTGAGCTCCCGAACTGCAGCTCCGTCTCCCCAATCTCGGCCGCCAAGCCGCGGCAGCAACTTGAACTCCTCTATGAAAAAAGCCCCCAAACCCTCCAGCACCGGCCCCACCAGCAGTACCATCCCAAATACACCTAATCCCTCCATGCGTCTCATTGCCTCTCCCTCTTGCTCCCCGTCTAGAACCACATTATCCCGCAGCAGCAGCTTTCTCTTGTTCCGCTCTTCCCCTTCCTCCACGGTCCATACCTCGTTCTTTGCAGTCCACTTCTTGGCCACCCAGCTCTCGCCCCTCGTTTGCCTCCCCTCACTCAACCAGTTCAAACCCCTAAGCTCGCGCCATCAGCCACGTCAAATATCTGCGTCTGCGTGTAACGACTGTCGCGGTACGGTTGCACAAGGTCTGGGCTCAGCCAGAGAGCCGAGTGCGCTGAGAGCGTAGCGAAGAGGGTCTGTGCAGCTACGGCGTGCAGGTCGGAATCAGGCGACGCGTAGATCTTTGTGCTGCCTTGGGTAGTGATGGTGAGGCGGGTAGAGGTGGCAAGGGTGATGGTTAGGGAGATGCTCTCTGGAGGGAGGAGACCACCGCCATGGGAGACGAGAAAGAGCAGCGGCACATTATCAGGGCGTATTGGAGGGTTAGGGCCCGTGGACGGTGAGGCAAGAGGAGTGGGAGCGATAGAGAGTGTGCTGGGGGTGGACGCCACGAGTTTAAGGGGGTAAGAGTGGCTAAGGGTGCTGAATACCGGCGTGCGTGGCTGGAGGAGTGTTACGTGAACGACGCCGTGGCCGCGTTTTGAAAGAGCCATGGAATGCTGTAGTAAGAAGCAGCTGCTCGGGGTGTCGCGGGTTACAATAAAGTATGTGGACGTGTTTCGATTCTTGGCGTTGTAGTTTGGAGCTCTCAACTTAGATCGTTGCCCGAGGAAGCATAGATATTTATATGAGAGTGTTCTATGTAGGGATGAGTCATTAACATTAGTCGTCGACGTAGAAACGGGCCAAGCATTATTTCCTTCTTTCTCAATCGCTTAGAGTCCCCCGCTCAAGCAGGCTCTCCCGATGCTCAACTGTAGTGTCAGAATCATGAAGACCTCGCAGCAGCCAAATGACTACTTACGATATAGCCTTTGCCCTACCCTGACCTTTTCTTTCAGCTTCTACTCCTTTTTTTCACCTCAAATATTTGTGAGATCTTAGCAATCATCATCCTCAAACGATCGTCATGGTATCTTTAAGACATTTCAAATCAACAACGCTAATGACTCTCATCTAACGGCCCACTTACTTACACTAGGAATACGTTGAGCAGCATCCCATCGTTCTGTGTGCCTCTTACTCTTGCGTGGAGATTCCCTGAACCAAATTCTCTGCGGATGCTTTTCCTCTGTCAGAATCATGAGCTCTATCTGCTGGGTTTTGACCGGGGAGCCCCACCTACCAGTATAGCCTGATCTAGCACTCCCGATGTGTTTGAACCGTTCAAGTACACTCTGCTAGAAGTCTGAGAGCGGCTCTTCACTGTACCATGTCACTTGCATCTCTGGATGACGTCGACGAACAGGTTGGGATTAATTATACGGCCCTCTCATACTCATGGGATGCTCAGCAGTCATCTCGCCCAATCGAGGTCGATGGCGGCACATTGCTCGTTACCCCGAATTGCGAAGCAGCTATGCGACGACTGCGCAGTCCTACCCACGTATTAAATCTCTGAATTGATAGTATATGCATCAATCAAAGTGCCGATGGTATCGAAGAGCGAAATCAGCAAGTGACGCTTATTGGAGCCATTTACAAAAACGCCAAGAGAGTTGTTATTTGGCTGGGAGAAATCGACGCTCGTGTGGAACTGGCAATGAGAACTATTATGAATATTTCCGCCGAGGTCCCAGATGCCGGTAGAAGAGAAATACAAGAAGCCATGAGGGAACGAGTTCGCAGGATTAACGGCGGTAAGATTCCTGTTTGAACTAGACCACTTTCGGTCGTCGTCCCCTTCCCTTCCTTGAAAGCTGACGAAGGGCAATTAGATGCCACAATAACAAGGACATTAGATGATCCCCTTGGTCCTATTTTCTAGAGATCATGGTTTGATCGCATGTGGACAGTCCAAGAGGCAGTAATAGGATCGCACGATCGAGTACATATCCAACGCGGGAATAGGTCAATTCCATGGATCAAACGGCTCATCACGGCTAATATGTTGCAAAACGCTCATTAAAAATGGCCGGATTCAGAGACAGCCATAAAGTTGCATCTGGGATTGACAATTTATCTTGCTGTTAAGCGATGGCCTCGACTGCTAGAAATAGTCGACGACAACCCCGGACCCCACCACAATACTTCTCTGGCGTATGCAGCACTACTGTATGCGAAAAGAAAGAAGGCTACAGACCCGAAAGACAAGGTTTTTGCCCTTTACAGCTTGTTCAGGGAGCTTTCGATCGAAATACCTGGGCCGGACTACAGGAAATCCGAGACAATGCCGCACAGAGAAATCTTACGGGAAAAGCGCGACGGCGCCGATCTCATCAAGCGTGGCTCTCGTCTAACAAAATTTGGGGATAAATTGCTTGATTTCACAAGAGAAAGCTTGGAATCTTCGATACTTGGTTAGAAGTGAGTCAGTGGTCTAACTATCCGACTGGCGAATCGGCCAAGGAAGCTCTTAGGGCGAACCGTCACTATGGATGGTGTCACCCCGATATCACAATATTTCGACCAGTGGCTCAGTATTCTCCAAGCGTCTGATTTGAGGCTCATGGAGCTGGCCATAGATAGAATCAATCCAGATTGGAGGCAAGAAACACCGCCTCTGTTGCATGAAACCTACCTTAGGACGTGTATGGAAGATATTTCTGCGAATCTACGGACGCTCTTTGCATTGGGCGAAGCGAAAAAATTCCATTATCAGGCTCTAGTAATGACAAGTGGTAAATGCTTCTTCCGCACTGAGAATGGGTACTTCGGCACAGCACCAGATCCTGCGTCAATCGGCGTCCAGGCTGGAGATCAGGTTGGAATAGTATCAGGGCTAGCTCATCCATTGCTGCTAAGACCTGTTGAAGATGGCTACAGGCTCTTAACACACATTTATTTACATGGGACCATGTATGGTGAGGCCTGGCCAGATGACGACTCAATATTAGAGGAGTTAGCACTAGTGTAAATGCTAATATTTCTGGCACTGCCAATTACTAGCAGTAAGGATGCTAAATATCTCCAGCGTTGGCTGAGAATAATAGAGGGATGGAAATGGAATCTCATACCTATGTTTTTGATTGGCTTATTGGTGGCTTTGTTAAGCGCGGAGACTTGCTTCGGGGAGAGGAACTATCACCAAAAGCACTAACATGCTTCTACATCATCCTTTCACCAGCACCATGAACGATTCCAGATGTCTCTCTAATGTTTTCGTCAAACCACTGATATTTCGTCACTCATCCTGACACACCTCTCAGCTCCTCACTCTCTCCGCTATGCTTTGAGTCTCGGGCTTGTGGATTGAGAATCTCGATTGTGATAAGAACCGCCCTGAACGAGAATTTGGGGAACTTTTGCCTAGTCAGGGATCCATACGGTTAGAGAATATCGCAGAATGAGTCTGGCAAACCTTGGCTTTCTCGTAAGGTGTCTTTCGGTGCAAAAGGAAGTAGTTTATCCTTGAGGTCTTGAAAATAGGGCCGGATGCCGAACTCCAGCAATATCAAACGGCAAAAGAGTTCGGTTTTACGAAAGAGTATTATGAGTTGAATGTTTCTCAGGAAAAAGTTCGCGAGAAATTTGCAGCGTCTATTCTAGCAAAAACGTTCCAGAAAGACGTCAAGGCTGCTTACAAGGACGCTACGCGAGCACCATACGCCAGAAATCATGATTCAATAATCAATGCTTATAAGGACTGGGTTGGAGTCAATTGCTGATAGCGATTAGGGATATAAATGTACTAGATCAGTTTGATATCCATAAAGATTATAAATCCCCCCCTCCTCATTAAGACAAGGGTACTGCGTTTCTGCTTTTCTTAACGCATATGAGTATTCTTGTTCTCACAATCTGACATTTGCCTCCCCAACCTTAATTATGTAACTATTTGTTATCCTCGACCATTTAATTGTACTCTCATTCTTGCCTCTAATATGTATTTCCTTGCCTCGATTAATGAAATTATCCCCATTTCTGTATCTCTGATTTTCACATCAATATTATATTCCATTTTTCTTATCGTTTCTTCCAAAAACGAATGCCAGACGGGAAGAATTCGAGATTAGTATATTTCAATCTCCTTTCCTTCCTATTCAGAAATTGTTTTCCTCTCAAAAATATATCCTGCTACAGTTGCAAATACAAATATACAGAAGCTGCTATATTAAAAGAGTACCCGAGGAGCACTGCACGGGATTCGTAAACTGGTATGCTTGGAATTAGAATCATTTGGAGGATAATACGGATTATAGATTATGATGTGGTTTGTTGAAATATTATTTCGCGATTGTTTCTACTAATAAGAAAGGGGTTTCGGTGAGAATTTTAATAGATAGCCTAGGGTCTTGTAGTTGCTCTGGCAGAAGTCCATATGATTGCATTGGGTTGTTATATTGCTGCTTGGGCAAATGGACAGATATCTAAAACGTCCAACTCATAGTCTAAGTGGTGCAATGGTATTTTCCGAGTAAACCCAAAATCCTATCCGGCCACGCAATCTCAACGGCGACGAGTGAGTTTTCGCACAGTTTCACGCAAAGAAAACATCGGCGCATCACCCTCACAATCATCCTCATGCCTCTGAATGGCTGGCAGTTCCCACTGCAAGTCACACTCAGCTGCCTTTACGAACTTCGTTTTCTTGACCAGTTTCCAAACCAAGAAATTGATCGGCGCAATGACAAGCATGGTGTAAAAACTGAACCATGTTCCGGTGTCCCAGCCTCCAGGTCGGTACACTGAATATCCATAACAGCAGACGACGATAGATAAGAATGTCACGGCGATGTAGGCGCTGTAGGGCTGGAACCATCCGGTGTAAGGGAGCGATCTCCGATCAAGCCCCTGGGCTTTGCAAGCGTTGTAGAAGAAGATGAAAGTCGTAGTCATCACGATGTAATTGATAAGTCCACCTGCTGTGACCAAATTGATCAACCTAAATTGTGTCAGCCGCGGGGCAGAATCGGGGGTAGGGTTAAGAGCTCGTACCATGTGAGAACAATTGCGGAGCCATTCGACACCTGGAGCAGTGAAATGAAGGGGAATATCATGGTGATAGCAAAACAGTAAATAGGCACCCCATTCTTGGTTGTTCGGCGAAGCAAGTGATGAGCGTGTCCGTCAAGTGCCAGTCCGTGAAGTGTTCTGGTCGCGCAATAAACATACGTATTCCCGGCCGAGAAGATACTAGTAACGAGGAGGGCGTTGATGAGATGCGGAAGACCATTGACACCGAGATTTTGCATCGCAATAACATAAGGCGACGCAGCACCAGTGCCAGAGCCACCCGCACCACCCAGGATTCGCTTCAAAGTTGGATCATTTGGAGGGAGGATGATGCCAACGAATAGGGCACTGCCGATGAAGAAGAGGGCGAAACGGATGTAGACTGTCTTGAAAGCCTGCTTAAGCACAGGGCGGGGATTTCTTACTTCTCCTGCTACCATGGCAATGTACTATTCGAAGATTGGAGTTAGCATTATTCAAATCGGACCATAACCCGGTTATGGGATATGGCCTCGAATGGACTAGACGAAAACATACCTCGGGGCCGACAATTGTAAAGGCTCCTTGCCACACAGCAGCGAGAAATCCTTCAAAACGACCAAGGCTACCCGTCGAAAGATACTCCAGGAACGGTTCCTAGGAGATGTCAGGAATCCACGCTCAGGTTCAACACTATCAAGAAACCTACAGGAGAATGCCAGTGTCGAAATCCATAGGCATCATGCTGCGGGTTGCCGCCACACATGGTCACAATTGTGAAGGAAAATACAATTGCTACGAGAAGTACTTTCCCGCCAGAGAGCCAAAATTCGGCCTCGCCGTATACTCGAACAGCTAGGATGTTCAGAAGTCCGTATAACACGATACAACCCACACAAACGGCGGCAACAGGAATATCATCCCTCCAGAATGTCAACACAAGGTTCAAGGCCGTAATCTCAAAAGGCACCAGCACTGCCTCATAGAAGTAGAAGTTCCAGCCCGCCATGAAACCAAACGCGTCGTCGACCCAGTGTCCGGCATGACGAATGAAACTGGCGCTCACTGGCATGTAGGTAGCCATTTCTGCGATACAGTTGTTGACAAGACCGATGAGACACGAGTATAGGATCCACGCAACTAGAAGGCTTCCAGGGCCAGCGTGCATCAGTGCGCCACCGATAGAGACGAAGATGGCGGTACCAATTGAACCTCCGATGGCGATGAGTTGGACTTGTCGGTTACTTAGACGACGGTGAAGGTCGGTATTACTGGTCTGGCGCACGCTTTCCTCGTCGGAAGGAGATGAGAAGTCGATGGTGGTGGGAATCTTCTCATCCTTCGCCATGGTGGGATCATGGGACGCCATTGCGGCGAATGGACTTGTGGTTGATAGGAATTCGGTTGGGGTACGGCTCTAGAAGAAGACCATGCAATTGTGGACTCTCGAAGTAAGCTCTCCAGAGGAATTCATCAAGGGCATGGCCCGCAGTTAAATACTGTGCAATCTTGCAGATGCGGGGGTGGAAGGATGGCAGGCGTCGTCGCTTAAGCACGTCGAGAACTTGGCAAGGAGCTAGTGAATGGCGAATGCCTTGGGGGCTTGGGTTCATGGTCTTAAATACTGCAGCAAAGCAGTTGGAGACTTGGAGCATTCTGCATGGCCTGATGTTATTCACAGCTCTGCGGTATATGGTTGGTCGCGCTTTACGATAGCGTCTAGCGAGTGGCAGCCACGCGCAGAAAGACCCTTAGGAGGGGTTCCAGAGCTACCAGACCTACCCTAGAAAAAAACGATCAAGTTTAGCGTCATATTTGATCGCGTGCATCGGTGCCACCGAGAATCTGGCGAAGCTGAACGAGCCGTCGGGGATCCTTAGCGCTGCCAACCCCAGAAAACTTCTGGAAACAGCCAAAGCAGGACTAGCTGCGGCAGCAGCCAAGGCCCGTTTCGTGTGCCTAGAACAGTGCCACACACCGAGTACTGGGAAACCCCGGTAGACCGATGATAAGGAGTGATTTGCCGGTATCATTACGCAGAAAAACCCTCAACTCGGCCGGCTGTGGCCTTGGCCTTCATGCTTCTACCTTAAGGTTTCTACGTATCATTCTGCTAGCGTTTAATTGCAGCATAAAATTATGTTTTCCAAGTATTACCTATGTACTCTTTGAAGTTGAGTCATTATTGAGAGTCAGACCACTGTTTTCTTCAAATATGCCCGAACTTCAGTGTTTACAATTTCTCGAACAAACATTTTTTCCGACAAAGCTCCAATAGCTTTGTTGTGAGTTCTCACTTATCCGAGTCCGGAAAAGAATGAGTACTTTTCGGCAGCGAGGTGCTTTGTCTCTAATAGCTATATAATGAAACTTCCTGCACACCGTTCTCTCGCCCCCAACAATCACAGAAATCCAAGCATCATGACTAGCCAAAAGATCGAGAGGGATACGCCAGGGCTCAAGAAGCTCAAGTTCTCAGAAGCTGAAGCTATCAGCTTTGTAACTAGGGGTCTGCGAGAAGCTTGGAAGGTTATCCCGCCTGCTCCACACTAGAAATCTTACACTTCTGAAGATGTTAAGTGGTGATTGGTTACAAAGAAGGATTACAAAGCTGAGGCTCAGGATTGGAATACCGATCTGACCGTCGATACCCCGTGGAGAAAAAAAGTGTACTGGACGTGGAATAAGGTATTCGATGATCTGATGGCATTTGTTGGGCCAGCCGCGCCCGAGATTGGACATTTTCACTTCCCAAACGAGAGTTTTGTTCCCCTTACAGGTAAACTGACTCGAAGTTGGGACATGACCATATTAATCACTCCAGCCTACTTGCGGGATGGGGTCAAGATCAGGCTGTCGAAGATTGAAGGAGGCGTTGAGAAAACTTTGGGCATTTTCGACGATCAAGAGCAGTGCGAGGTATGGGCTTTACAAAAGGGAACCGAAGTAACCTTTAACATTGAAGGTGACATTAAATAGGGACAACTTAGAGCTGTTTTGGTTATCGGGACTTGCTGTGACGATAGTCACTCGGTCAAGGCCAAGGTCAAAAAGATCTTCAAGGGTTCAAAATAAGCTAGGCCTTACTTTAGACAGTTCTTTTCCAATATACGGTTTATCTCGTTCCATAGTCACATGATATATAACATTTTGAATACCGTGCTTTCCATTGTTAATTGTTGGTCGGTCTTCAATGCCCCGCTTCAGGGAAGGTCGTAGCGGCTGAGAGGGATGGCCTTGTTTGGTGATTTAGTTCCTGAAGATAATATAACGTCCATCCCTGCGTAGCGGAAAACCCTACATCAAAGGGCCAAATTCATTCGAGTTACCTTCCGGGTAGAAGTTGTTAGTACAAAGTCGGTTAGGCCGGCGTCGGCAAGTGCCCCGCCCAAGAGCTTCGTTCAGATAATTCACCCTCCCGACAAACGGAACCTGATTCACTGCCTCAGAGCATATATTGATTGAACTCCCTTAGACAATACAAAATTCCCGACGAACTCGTTTACCAAAATCAGGCTGCTGGAGTAATTCACCGTTCATGATTCCTTGAATGTCTGGAGTACTTGACGTCAGCCGATATACGACAAAGTCTCGCAAGAGTATTCGCTTACAGCATTCTTCAATAAGGTAGTAGTCGTCATTATTCTGCCTGAAAAGGAATGGTACCTTGCTTCCAAAAAGGATCACGATGAGATCACCCTCCTTAACTGATTTCGGCCCTGCTCCGTAGTATCCTGAGCTGGTGATGAAGAATTGACGATTTGCTTCTCCGACCCAGTCCTTGTACACAGATAAGACCTCGTGCTTGAGTTCATCCTCCGTCATCACTTCTTCTTGGACTTGGCCTTCCTCTAAAGACTCGTTCTTTAGTAATACACACTGAAGAGCAAATGATGAAAGTTTGTTCCTTCCAAGACTGAGAAGCTGGCGAAACGCTTCTAAGCGACCAATTCTTCCATATGGGATTTCAGGGGCCGCGTCATTTTTTGAACAGGCATCCCAATATTCTTGCAAGGGGTCGTTCATCTCTGCTCGTGGTATATGTGCAACCTTGTCAATGAGAATGCCTTCGACGGTCATCCTATTCCCCTCGCTGAATCGAACTCTTGGGGTTGTGCCGCCGGCTGATTGGTATAATTCTCGACTTCCATCGTGGAGCAAGATGTTCTGTCTGGGTGACAAGAGCGGTAGTGTCCAATTTGGTGCCCAGGTTGGCAAAGATGCGTTTAACAATCGGAACAGTGTGGACTGTCTGTGGTTCGCTAAGAAACGTTGAAGAATGCTTTCGAACTTTTCAACACGGGACAGAGCCTCGTATGAGCCCTGGCTTTGGCCATATTTTCTAGTGCTCGCTAGTAAAGAGGATAGAACCTCAAATGACGGATCATCTCTTTCTCCATGCTCATTGCTTGAATTTTCTTCCCTTCTGACTTCATGAGCCAGACTTATTAGTGTTTCGTAGTTCCCTTGTCCAAATTTGGATGACCTTTCGAACCAAGGTGGGTATTGGCCGATGCCTAGTGATTCGACGGAAAGCAGAGGAGCGGTGGAACGGCCAGTCAATTCTTGCAAAACCACTTCGTTCTGGAGCAGCTGGTTCGTGATGGTCGTCGAAAACTTGTCAAAATCTCTCTCCTCCTCAACGAAATGTTTACACCCGGAAAGAATGTCTAGGCTACCTCGTACTTCGATAGCGCGTATGACGACCTCGCAAAATAACCACTCGGCAGGCTTCTCGTAGTTTTGCCTGACGTGCTTGGCGTTTGCCAGTGAAAGTATACTGTAAACATAGTCCCGTTCGTCTGTCGCAGATCGCCATCGACCCATAGCCAGACAATCCAAAAGGTCTAAGGAGCCTGATGCGGAGGCTGGATTTGACTCACTGAACGAGAGGAGTTCCTGATATTTGAACGATAAGTTAGAAAGATGACTGAAATCATAGATGATATACTGCAGTGTCCTAAGTCCCTCATAGAATGGATCGCCTTCATCCAGGTTTGCCGAAGCCTCAGCTTCAGCATGCCACTTCGGTATGATCTGAGAGACCAAAGCAACAAGGGTTGGCCATGCATATTTGTGCCTCCCACAGCAAAGCATGACATTTTCGGCGAGAAGGATTTCTTGCACAATCCATGCTCGTGTCCAGTAAGGTCTTCGTAGAAGAGGGATGAGGGCCCGCCATCCTGACAAAAAGTTCTCAGCTCTGAGAAGCTGAATTTGGTTGGGACTGCCTCCAAAGAGGATAGTCTGCAAGATTTGCAAAAGGCCCATGGCTTCCGCGCTGTTATCCGCCTCCTCGCCTAGCCATGCATAGACAATCTTTGCTCGTTGGTACACCGACCCCATGATTGACACCTGACATCCCCTTTCTCTCATGTCTGATTGATTAATGCAGATAGCATCGACCCAAAGTCGGACTACGTCGCTCGTGTCTCGTAGTTGCTTAAGAGAGGCAAAGAGATTGGGCTTGACCGCCAGCTTTGCTCCCATGACATCGATAACTGGACCCTCGGGTTCCACACCCCAACAGTAAGACAAAGCATTGTATGAAGGAGAGTTGTTCAGACTTTGAGTCTCTAAACGACACAAGATCTCTAAGTCTGCGTCGCTGCTGGGGATATGGAAAGAATCCGTATCTCGTGACTTTGGGGGTCCAACGATTTGTAATAGCTTGGCGGAAGTGTCGTCGATGCCATATCAGACAATAATCTTCCTTGTAGCATGAGTTATAAGGCTTGAGGTTATGCAAGGATAACACAATTACGGAGTCAAAATCTGCCCTGATCAGCCGATTAGAAAGTGACAGCGAATTGCACTTGCGAAACCTTTGGTCCTTAGGCAGAAATTCACGTCGAAGTCAGCCTATTTTATTGGGTCAAGTGCGGAAGCAGACACGTGGCTGCTCATGGGAACTTCTAGAAGAACGCCACACTTCACGCGAGTTTCGTATATATGATTAATTCAGCATAAACTGTAAATATTTTATTATATAAGTAAGCCCTTCGCTTATTAAGATGCTTGGCGTATTATATACCTCCTCCTATTTTGTCCGGATAAATCCGGCATAAATGTTTCATTTCGCTTTATGTTTTTAAACTTTGGAATTATGTTTTTTCTTAATAAGAGCTTCGTGCTACAACCCGAAATTTGGAGATAAGCCAATAATTATAATAGAGCAGGGGGGAATAATTAAACGGGTTTTCAATATCATTAACGAAACAATTAATAATATAACCATAATTCTATATTTTCTTATTACAACCTAAATTTTAGTAGAGAAATAACTAAAGAATAATTATAAACTAATTATAACTTTATATATTTATGTGATAAAGATTTGAGACGTTTAGTTAATAAAGTTGTTCCGGCACGTAGGGATGGACGTTACACTAGAAGAGTCGCTTGCATTTATTTGAAGTGTTTGATCGTTGTTCTAATCCCTGGGCCTAGTTTATCGTTAATACAAGGTTTCCATTCCTCTCCTTATATCGTGTTGCAACATGCTCGTATGAAAAAATGAGACTATCCAGACATCGATAGATTGAACTTCAGTTTCGTTGTCGACAGGACATTCGAATCATGGTGAGGCCAGTGCAGTACTATGGGGCGCCCTTGTCCTCGAATAGTCGCATCTCAACTTCCTTCTGCTGATTTCTAAGTGAAGTTACCGCAGGACGTAGTACAAACCCCTAACTGTACAGCATCGACGTACTTGTCGCACGAAGGACATTTGGGGCGTGCTTTATCAAATTACCTCTTGCACGAGTTACATGAATTGTACTTTGTACACTTGTAACGACAGTTGATCATGATTCGTGTTGGCATGATGGCTAGTTGTTCGCATGGCGGTGGAAACTATGCAGGGCTTTTTCTAGCAATGAATCTGTCTTATGACGCAATACGTTAAGCAGAAGGATCATGAATGGACTAGTAGGATAGAATTTGAAGGAGAGAAGTGACCGAACGCAATGGCCGCGAAGCGGGAGGTTGTGCGGACGGGCTGCGGCCGCAGGTAGCGTGAATCTGCGGAGATTCACGTACATTTTCGACCCGCAGCTTCCCGCTGTACCCAAAATGAGGAATAGATCCAAACTAATTATATTGATTTGATATCAAAGCAAGATTTTAACGAGAAAGAATGTGAAATATTTAAATGGCCGACTTCCCCTTTCGAAAATATTCCAGCCATCAGCTTCTTTCACTTACACTTCATCAATATGGGTCGATACTCAGCCGCCCACACTCATCCTCAAGGTGCTGGAGATGCAAGACCAACTGCTCTCCAAATCATTCACGATGAAAACCTCGAAGGCAAACTTGTTGGCAGAGTCATTGTCATCACCGGTGCAACCTCTGGAATTGGGCTTGAGACGGCAAAAGCACTTTCCGCAACAGGAGCGACCCTGCTATTGGCCGCGCGCGACTTGAAGAAGGCAGAAACTTCTCTCTCTGCCATACTAGACCCTGGCCGCATTGACTTGGTCGAGATGGAGAACACTTCGTTCACTAGCATTCGAACTGCAGCAGCAACTATCCTCGCCAGGTCAAACCACCAAGTCAACATACTCATCAACAACGCTGGCGTGATGGGGATTCAAAGTCTGAAACTTACCGAAGACGGGCACGAATCCCACTTCGCCATAAATCACCTGGCTCATTTCCTCTTATTCCAGCTCCTCAAGCCGGCCTTACTTGCAAGCTCAACTTCCGATTTTCACTCCAGAGTTGTCAACGTTGCATCTTCAGCCCACCGGTCCACAACACTAAGCGAAAGCGGCAACTATAACTTTGAAAAAGGGGGCTATAATCATGAAAGCGCCTATGCAAATTCTAAACTTGCCAATGTTTACATGGCCAACGAAATAGATCGTCGATATTCTGCTCAGGGACTTCACGCTACAAGTCTACACCCCGGTGGAATAAACACGAATATTTCCAGGAACATAGGGTCGGAGTTTGTGAAATTCATCATGTCCAACGAGGACATTCTCAGGGTACTGAAGTCCGCAGAGCAGGGAGCTGCGACAACTGTCGTTGCAGCCATCGGGAATGAATGGGAAAACAAAGGGGGGAAATATTTGGAGGATTGTGAAGAAGCAAAACGAGGAAAAGACGATAATGACACTTTTGGGGTCGGATACGTTCGACAGACTTATGACCAGGAGAGCGAAGGGCGACTTTGGAGAGACTCTCTGGAGCTTGTGGGCATCGAAGACGATGCTTGAGTTTCTCAACGTAGATGATACAAGTGCCGTGACAAGTGGATGGGTAGTTAGTTATTTCGCTTGTGCAATACAATTGCAAGAATCAGCAGTCCAAAGACTTCCAAAGTTTCCTGCTCATGGTCCATATTCGCATTCAATGGATCATTATTGATGAGTTGGTAAGCTAAATATAAACAAGTACTGGATGCTATGTGCCGCGACAAATGTTCTAGCCGGGGAGCTGAACACATGTTTTGACAAGTAACAAATCATGGGGCAGTTGACAATGGGCAGAAACGCACAAGGCACAGAAGATAGTGAAGTATATCTCCAAATGACCCACTTGATTCCATCTAATCTATTGCCATCTATGGAAACTTTCTCCAATCTACCTCTTGCAGACTACAAAGACAAGACTCCGGGTGTCTACAACAACCTCTATTCCTCGTCCTCTACATCGCGAGCCGCAGGCTTCTTTCCCTTCTTTCCCTTCTTCCTATCAACAAGTCAGCATGGTCGAGTCTAAATGCGGCAGGCGGTCTCTCACTTCTTTGGGTCGCGCTCCTCAAGCTCGTCTACATCACGAGCGGCGGGTTTCTTTCCCTTCTTCCCCTTCTTCCTAGATCGATGTCAGTAGTTTAATGCATGGTCGGATTGAGCCGCTCACTTCTTGGGGTCTCTGGCTTCGAGATCATCTGCATCACTGGCTTCAGGCGCGCGCTCCTCAAGCTCGTCTATGTCACGAGCAGCAGGTTTCTTTCCTTTCTTGCCCTTCTTCTTCTTTGGATCGCGCTCTTCAATTTCCTCAAGGTCGCGAGCGGGCTTCTTCCCCTTCTTCCTATTCCAAGTCAGCATCGCAGATTTCAAGCACAGGACATACGTACTTCTTTGGGTCAGGGTCGCGAGTCTCGATATCAATGTCACCCAAGCCACGGGTATCTACAGCGACACCGGCTTCAGCGGAGCGCAAAGTCAAATCATTGCCCGAATCAACGGGAAGCGCGTGAACAGCGATGGCAGCGACGTAGGCAAGGATAAGAGAGGCAGTTGAAAGACGCATGATGATGTTGATGCTGGTGATGATGAACGAGTGGTAAAGGTATTATGGGTGTGAATGAATGTATCAGACCGGCTGAAAGTGTAAAGATTGTGGTGGTGCTGTGTGGAATGAGATAACTACAATGGGGGAGGACGACTTGCCTTTTATAAAATTCTCAAGTCATCTAGGCTCACAATGCCAAACGTGCGCACCTTAGTCCTGGTCAAAGTAAGACAGACTTGAAAGCAGAGTCCAGACTGGAGATGCGACGACGTCCTGTCTGCGCATGGTCCATTTCAAGGTTCAAAATGTCATCCCATGTGTCATTCTAGTGTCTCTATTGGCAGCCCTCGAGGGTTGGAAACAGTGCGAAGCCAAGCTTTCGCCAAGAACTCGGCTAGCCGCATAACTTGAATCGTTGGCTCTGTATGCCTCTAACAGGCGCTGTTTGAGAATGCCAAGAGATCCGCCGTTGGGATGTATCAGGTTAAAGTTGTCTAATTAATGGTCTGAACCCCATGGGATGACATGTTCTCAGGGATTAGATTCCTCTCATGCAAGGCTAACCCATTTTAAGGCCAAATACAAGCTTTGCGGCTGTTTGAGGTCCTGCGAGCGCTGCATGAAACTGCCAACATTACCCCAGACTAGCAAAAGCGCCCATGAACAGGAGCAATGAGTGAATTCTCGGGACATCATTCTGAGTAGTTGATGTCCAGTAAGAAGTGAAGTCGATGAGGCTGACTGTTGCAGAAGCTTGGATGGACGTTGCAAGACCAGGCCAATTGAACCGCCAGGACACCACGATTATCTGCTCGCTTCAACATGTCGATGCAGTCGTGAGAGTAGACCAGATGACCAATTGTACGTACAAGAGATAGATCTTTACCCCTTAGGCCATTTCAGACGATGGATGACACCCTTCCGGCGCGGGCGCGGCGGGGTAACTTTCTCTTAAACCCCAGGGGGATCTACTGTGAATATTTACAAGCGGTGCAGTCGTAAAGATCTTGCATAGAAATGCCGAGTGAGAAGCTCGGAATCCAAAATAATACGGATAGTAACAACAGCGGGCAGTCTACCTACCGAGGCACAGGAAGGATCCTCGGAAGTAACAAAGAGCAAGCAGCGTCGAGATTTGAATGTCTTTGTCAATCTGACGTCTCAAATTCCGAGAACCGTAAATGAAGCCTGTTTGGCACCTGATTAAGAGATGACCTGACTGCCGCGTCATGCGGCTTGAAAATAATTCTATCGTCTGCGGTGCAAACGGTACCGGCAGGGCCTCATTACAGTACTACCGGATGATCGTTCGACGTCTGCAAAACCGTCACCTGAAATGCCGTCGAGAATCCATCATCAATACATCAAGGCCGCTCAAAACATATTCTTCGGGAGTTTCACTTCAGGGAGAAACATAGAGCAATTGTGTAGTCTCGACTGTGAGATACATGCTTCAGTACGGGAAAGGATCTGAAATGTTTCTCTCATTGGGATGGCAGCTTCGAGGTTCCCGTCTGTAGTGCACTGGCTCTAGTGACACGCTGAAACCGCTTTGGCGCACATAATTTTCTTAGAACAACTTCAAGAACGTACAGCGAGGACTTGGGTCGAGCAAGGAATAAATGAGGTATTCAGAAGCGCAAAAACATAGAAAAGTGTAATAACAGCAGAGGAAAATATATCAATGATTGAGGCCATTCTTGGCGGTCGTTGGAAACTGCGACGGGGGTTTAGCGGCTTGGCATCCTCCTTACCATTACCCCCGGTGATGATGCAACCTGCAGTATATTTGGGCCCGCAGAGAGAAAATGAGACATGAAATATTGCATTTGCAAGAGCGTGTAAATGATGTACTCCATTTTGAATCTCTCCTTAGATGGTGGAGAGGAATGCGAGCCCCCCCTTGGATCTCGTCGAGCGAGCAGTCTACATTTCAGCAAGCTTCAATAGGGGTATATTTAGTACTATCTACACTATTCGTACAATTGTCATTCCTTTTCAATACTAGTCCATGTACATCTTCTTCCATACACCTACAAAACCCCCCCCAACGACCCGTTGTCCAACCTTTGGCCTGCACACCAATTCCCAGCCACCATCTTCATCATAGACAGGGACTGGCTCTTCAGCTCCGGTAAGGCCTTCGTCACCAATACCCTCTTCCGTCCCAGCCCTGTCGTCCTTCTCAGCTTGCTTCCTCGCTGAGGCTTCTTTCAACCACTTTCTCGGTCTCACAGGTTTAACATCCCATTCTCGGCCTCCGACTCCAACCGCAGCGCCTAGCTCAATGACATTCTCCAGAAACAACGGTATACGTTGACTTTTCGCATCCAGCGCGCACCTGTTAATCTGTGTGATACTCGGACAGAACACCAGCAAAGATCCGCCTGGTTTCAGTGCTTTGGACAATATGTCCATGTAGTGGTGGCAATCTGGCAGATCGAGGAAGGCATGAGAAAGAAACGGAGTTGATTCAGAGGCCTCGAGGCGCCGAGAAATGTAATCTGGGATGGTACCGATGTGAAAGTCGATGTTGGGGAAGTACATCCCGTTGCGGTAATCTTTGATGACCCTTCGTGCGTGGTGGGAGTATGCCTGATTGATGTCCAACGTATGGATTACGGCGCGGCGGGTTTGAAGCCATGCTTCGTATTTCTGTTCGATTTGACTTCTGACTTTCACATCTTCCGTATCCACCGAATCTTGCTCTGGGGGTATGGCTTTCTTCTCGGGGATTTCTGGTGCACAAGGATTCGCTGCGTGAATTGCCCGGGCTAAGTGGATCGTCAAGGCTCCATGGCCTGTTCCTGCCTCGAATATCTCGAACGTCTCGCCATTGTCGTCCTTCGAGCCTGGCTGTGTAGGGTTGAGGTCGAGGAGACTCACAATCAGGGCGGCGTCCTGGGGGTATATCTAGAGCAGTCAGCTTCTGGAGACTGATTTGGAAGCGTAAACGCACTGGAGTTACAAGCCTTGGCACAAGATTTGTGTATTCTCCCAGCGTAGGTTCCGTAATTCGATATGCGTGCCCTTTTTTGCTGGTAACCACATCTCGCAGACGCTTGCCAATAATATCGTGATGGAAGATCCGATCAGCGCGCAAGTCTATCGATGTATTTGGCAGAGCAAGAGGAGGAGTGAGGAGAGAGGTAGATTCAGAGTGATTTGATCGCAATCGTGTTAGGACCACTCTATCGTTTTCTAGTGAACTGTTAGCAGGGCAGGGTCGCAGCAGAGATATTTGTTCATGATATACCTTGAACAATGCCATTATGGAGGAACCTTCTGCTCCACGATGAACGCACAAACTCTCGAGTCTTAAATAACCCGGGAGGAGCTGATTTGTGCCGGAAAATTCTGCGTAGAGCAGTCATCGGAGTAGAAACAACTTCTGGATAGCTTCATCGAGCTCCCCTGGAAAAGGTCGTATGCGGGCGGCCCTCTAGCGGCCGCTTTCCAGGGTCCAGCAGGGGGCACATGTAACCTTATGTACCTAGGTACCGAGGCTGAGGTGGGCTGACAGCTCCATCATCAACATCAACACCAAGATCACCACCTTCGTGTCTGTCAATTATATTCCAAACTCCCGCTCCTAGTGACAGCAGAGGAATTATATCCTCAAGATGCCTACCGAAGTCGAAGGAACGCACCAAATTGGTGATCTCTCCCTCTACACCAACACCTGGAAGGTCCGTCAACTCGCATCAACACCCCTCCTTCCCTCCATCTAACCCTCCATTCTCAGCCAGATGGACCTCCCGTCGCAAAATTAATCTTCATCCACGGCTTCAATGACCACATCCACCGCTACTACGAACTCTTCCCCACGCTCGCGTCCCGCGGTATCGAGACCGCAGCCTTCGACCAACGAGGCTGGGGCCGCTCGGTGCACTCTCCCTCCCAAAAGGGATTAACGGGTCCAACATCCCTCGTTATATCGGATATCGTGTCGTTCATAAAATCTGAACTGCCTTCGTCCGTGCCAGTATTTGTTATGGGTCACAGCATGGGCGGCGGAGAGGCAATAACCCTGGCCAGCGATCCCAAGTATGCAGACCTGATGAGCAGTATCCGGGGCTGGCTACTCGAGAGTCCATTCATCGATTTTCCTAAAGGTTTCGAGCCTTCTGGCATCGAGGTATTCTTCGGAAAGCTGGCGGGGAAGATCTTGCCGCATATGAAGCGGCTGAGTCCTCTGCCGCCGGAGAATCTCACGAGGGATCCGGAGGTGGTGAAGAGCTTGAAGGAGGACAAGCTGTTGCATGATACTGGGACATTGGAGGGACTTTCTGGCATGTTGGAGCGGACACAGGCTTTGGCACAGGGGAAAACGAAGTTGAATAAGGGGGTGAGGAGTATTTGGTTGGGACATGGGACCAAGGATATGGGGACTAGTTATGAGGCAAGTGAGAAATGGATCAAGGCGCAGACTGGAGTTGAAGATAAGGAGTTCAAGACATATGAGGGTTGGTATCATCAGTGCATGCGGAT
>Ga0247778_1000424_pt1 | contig 57059 bp, 58 predicted proteins | sample UWRJL049202B5_FD_179939 | JGI IMG/M metagenome (GOLD analysis project Ga0247778, IMG submission 179939) | Plant litter microbial communities from Arlington Agricultural Research Station in Wisconsin, United States - UWRJ-L049-202B-5 | ecosystem: Environmental > Terrestrial > Plant litter >... | reverse complement strand
GGATCATTGGTTTTGGGAGGGGGAGGGGGAGGGGGAGAGGGAGAGGGAGAGGGCACGGTTTGAGGAGCCCCGGCCTCCGCGGGGTCTTTCGTAGGAGAGTCCATTGTTGGCCAATAGGTTTGCGGATTGTGTTGACAGCAGAGAGGCGAACGGCTTGAGCAAGCAACGCTGACAGCAGGAAGGTGACGATATTGTGCGATGCGAACGGTCCTTTGGCGAAGCTGGCAACAGATGTGTGTTAGCTTGTTGTAGGAAGGTAGGTGCAAGTTGGCGACAGAGTGAAAGTTGCTGTTGTGATATATGGTCGTTGAAAGGGGTCGGTTGGTGGAGAAGGAGGAATGATGGAAGGAGCGAGGGAGATTTTATACTCGGGGAAGGCCCTCGCTCGACAAACGCATAGTGAATGATGAACGTACACTTTTCACAATTTCTCTGTATAGTGAATGATGGCTGATTTGATTTGATGTCTAAGTCTATCCTTGTAAAGTAAGCAAATGCCGAAAAGTAATAAGCAACTTCAGAGTTGTAAAGAAAGGACAAGGGAATGGAACTGCAACTCACAATTGAGACAAAAATCATTGAGGTCAATCGGCCGCACCATGCGTTGCTGATAACTTGAGGGTGATTGAATAGGTAGGCCTCGCGTGAAAGGTTCGTGGTGTGGAAATGATGATGGAGAACTGCTAAGGGGTAGTGGTAAGTTCAATGATCGACGTCGAAGAACTAAGTTGGTTTATGATTGGAGGCCGTGTTGTTTTGTAGGCTGTGTCAGAAGCTGGAAATTGGTAAAGCCGTTGGCCGAAGGTGTCTAATTGCAAGGAGTGGTTGCTTGGAGGATCGAAGCATCTGGTGTGGATGTCTTATAGATGTGATAACTGCGAATAGTGAATGCAGCATAATAAATGTCAATGGTTCGCTACAGTATCTCGTGTGAAATGGTGTGACTTGATAGTTAAAATGAATACACGACCACTTGCTGCTATCCTCACCTTTTCCATTAAGGAATCGTCATGCCATCAGACATCTTGGATCTTAAGATTAACTTGATGAGTACTATTCACCTACCCTTCCTTTCGTCCATTAAACTATATGATGTATATGCATAACGGCGACAGAACACCAATTATTCCATGTTCTTGGAGAACCCAGGACAAGTTTCTCGCTCTTGGATATCTTTGCAACGTAAGATTACTTCAAAGACTTGAGCACTACCTCAAAGGCATCACACTTGCAATTTCTTGAAAATCATGACCGTTCAAGCCCTCAAGGAAAGTTCCAAACCAAATTCAGATGCTGCAAACAGGACAGACAAATTCCAAGACACAATGAAACATTCAGAATTCGATTTCATTGATCATTTACTCGTCAAGTCACGAGAATACAAACTGTTTCCAATTCTTCCCTAGCCTCTCCACGCCCTCCTCCAAGCCCCACTCCTTGATCTCACATATCTTCCTGCACATTTCTTCGAGGAGCGTGTCCATTTTCTCCCCAGCAGTATGGAGATCACTCTCGACCAATATTCGATCATCCGGCATGGCTCTGATGACCTCTATAGCCTTTGCGCTAGCTGCAGTAGACATATTGATGACGGCGGAGAACGAAAAGTAAACTTGTGCCGGGATCGACGGATGGAAGTACTGTTTCAAAGGCTCCGGTGGTCCTGAATATGAATGAAGACATATCCGGGGAGGGAACGGCTTCGGTTCATCACTCAATGGCTCCGATTCTTTCTGCTCTTCTTCATGCTGTTGCATACCGGCAATCTTTTTCCGTTCCTTCTTGCTCAGGACCTCTTTTTCGTGGCCTTTCCAGGTTTCCTTAAGTGTTTCAAATACAACTCCATGGGCTTGAACACCATGGACTGACACAGCTCTTCTCATCTCTCCCGCAAGCTTCAGCTGGGCTTTCAACACTGTCCTTTGATGTTCTATCTGGACGCGATAGGGAGTGAGCTTCCGTCCCTCTCTTCCACCGGGGGTCAATGACTCGTCTCTTGACTCCTCAGAATCTGGCGACCAGACGCCAGGAAGTTGAAACGATTTGTCCAGGCCAATCTCGCCTACGAGAGCTACTGGATACCTTTCCAAGTAGCTTTTTGTCTGACGCAGAAACTCTTTCAAAGATCTTGGTTGGGGGAGCGAGCTCAGGAAGGCCTTGTCGTCCGGTCTAGGCGTCAGCACAGATTCATAGTGGCGAATCTTGAAGTCGTCCGACTCCACGCCAGAGGGTACTTTTTCCGTGTCGTCGTACATCTGATGCGAAAACCATGGATGCCACCCAAAACAAGGAATCATACATTCGTTCTCAGACAGCTTTTCCAAATCTGTTGAGGGCGTAAGACCATAGGTATCAGCAACTTGAGCTACAAGTTCCTGGTCTTGACCTCGCGTTGCCATCACTGTCAAGACTCGCGCCTTCATACCAGGCATCGAAGAGACAAGGCCCATGGTATCGGTAGGATGGCAGTGAGCATCAAAGACGCCGAGATGCCACGGGAGTGGCGTATTATCTGGATTCGTGGAAGCCATCATGCGGAAGGTCTCCAGCAGAGTATCAATGACAGTTTCTTGCCATATTCGTAAATGTTCCCATTCACACTCTTGACGGTCGCTGTAACAGTCTCAGCGCTGACGTCCAGGCGCTCTGTCGCTAAAGTCCCCGGGGACAGCCGCTAAAGCAGCCACTGAACTCTCTGCTTCCCCACACTATGATAGCGCCTTATCACATGTAATCCCTCCAACAATCCTCCAAAACACCAAGCAATCCATCAGCTCCCCTCTTCCCACCAACTATGTGCAGCCTTCTTCAAAGGAACCAGAAATGGCACTCCTCAACTTCAATCCCCTCTACACCCTGACCCTCCCAATTCTCATCCTCTTTAGCATACCAATCGCTATCTTCGCCTGCATCACAACGACCCTCGCATTCAGCGTCCTCCTCTTTCGAGTTACCCTCATCTATATCGATCTTGCTACAGCCGTGATCCCTTACTACTTATTGGGCATCTCCAAGACTTCCGCGCCCACAAAGAAACCCGAATCTTCGCCAACCAGTCTCCCCGCCCGCCGCCGGAAACGCCGCAGTAGCAGCAGCTTCAGCACCGGCACCATAACGCCCATCGCCTCCAACGCCTCTCTTACGAACTCAAATAGCGTGTTAGGTCTAAGTCAAAGCGTTGGTCCGACACGGGATTTCGAAGGCGTAGGAGGTTGGCGGCTGGACAATCCGAACTCAGAAGAGGAGGATGCTTTGTGGACGAAGATTAATTCAAGGCTGGAGCTGCCGGCTGAGCATGGGAGACGGCACCGGAGGAGTTTGACTGGTGGTGCAGAATTTGGAAGGGGAAGGCAGAGAGAGGAGGGCATAATTATGAATACTGGGAGAGCAAGGACGCCGCCAAAGGAGGAGGGGTATTTTGCGCACTCGGGCCAGGCGAGCCCGAAGGCTGGGAGGAGAACGCCGAGTTTGGGGACGGCGAGTAGTACTAGCTCGAAGGGCTCAGGGCTGAGTATGAAAGCCAAGTGAACACAGCTTGGCCACGATCTGATGATAATGATGGGCTGCGAATTGGGCGTTTAGGTTGATTTTGGAGCACAGGTATAGGGACGGTAAATCTTGCGGGAGCATTTGTACAAATGAACTATTCCGAATCTACAGAATCCAACTTTGACAAGTCCTCTCGTCCATTCCTTCCGTGGTATCCAGCATGCGTGTAGTAAACACAAAACAACAAAACGATCCAACGCCAGCCTTTCAACCCCCAAAGTTCGTATCAGTCATATCCCCCACCCAACTTCAAATTAGCCCTGAAGCCCCCTCTCAGATGTATCATCCCCTAAACCGTATTCCAAAAGTAATTCGCATAAAAGAACCTCGAGAACTTCCCGTCCATATTTACAACATGCACATCCCCCTGTTTCCGATTCCTCACAACCGCCTTGGTATACTCGCCGCCCTCTTGATCCCTTTCAATATCAATCCCCATGCCTCTGTAAACCTTCAACTTAAGTCCAATCTCATCATCCACCAGTCCTCTCCGCACATTCTCTCCTCCTTCAACACCCTGCTGTTCTAGCTCCTGCAGCCTCGATTGCAAGTCAGCAAGCTGCGAGGATAAGCGCTCAGATTCGATCTCGAGATCGTTTGCTGTCTTTGCGATGCGGAATTTTTGTGTGTCGAGAGTTGCGATTTCAGAGGCGTGCGCGGTAGAGGAGTGCGTGGAGATGGTTTCGTTGTGGTGGTTGTTAAGGGTTGTGAGGGTGCGCGAGAGTTCTGTTTATGTTAGAAGTTACTCACTCATTCACAATAGAGAGAGTCCAACTTTTTAATGCGCTTTCAGCTTCTCGGATTCGTAGCTCGCGCGCTTGCTGGAGAGTTGAGAGAGATTCATTGATGCGCTCAACTGCCTTTTTGTCGGGGTCTATATTGAAGTTTCCGATTGTGTGGTGGATGAGCTGTTTATTGTTAGGAAATGCGCTGGAGGAGAGTTTTGTTGACTTGCTTTTGCGGGATCTTCGTCGAGAATCATTTTGAATGTATGCGCCGATTTTTCACTGACTTGAGATGAAGCAAATGAAGCAAATGCGATCTTATTGAATGTGTACGAGGTGATGTTCTTAGACAGAATCGCTGGATTTTCGCATGGTCTCTTATTTTGGAGGGTTAACACGGCAACAGGTGACGTATTTTCGGAATCACAAGCCACAACCTTGGAACGCCACATCCAAAGCTCGTTGAAACCTTGAACATACACAACGAACTCTCCAAACGTCGCAACTTCCCTACAAATAATTAATTTCTAGAAAAAAGACTCGATCTTCAGATCCAGCCTTGAATATGAGTCCTGGTCTTCCATGTAAGTTCTGGACAACAATATTATGGATACGCAGCTTCATACTCGTTTTGCCATATTTCTTTACGCCCTTCAGCTTGAAACTGCTTTACTGACAAGATCTGTTTTTCTAGATGCTGCGGATGCAGAAAGGTCGGTTACTCTTCTACAGAGCTCTGAAAACCCTGAAGCAAAGTCGAATCCTGATACTAACTCGACATCAGCCCACTGAAGCCCGCCGAACTACAAGTCCTGCGAGCACAGTACGAGAAGGAAGGCGAACATGTGGGAGTACAAACGAAGTTCAACTTTGCATGGGTATGTATTTGAGTGCCCCCCAGAATCTATTTCAGCCATTGATTTGCTTCCAGGGTCTGATCAAATCCAACTTGCGTCAAGAGCAGCAAGAAGGCGTCCGTCTCCTCTCGGATATCTTCCGCACATCCCCCGAACGAAGACGAGAATGTCTCTACTACCTAGCGCTGGGAAATTACAAGCTTGGAAACTACGCGGAAGCCAGAAGGTATAACGATCTGCTGTTAGATAAGGAGCCAGCGAACTTGCAAGCTAGCAGCTTGAGGGGCTTGATCGACGATAAAGTTGCGAGGGAGGGAATGATGGGTGTTGCTATACTCAGTGGGGTTGCTATTGCCGCTGGAGTTGTCGGTGGAATGATATTCAAGGGTGTAGGAAACAGAAAGAGATAACAAATTATGCGGGGAGGGAGAGGGAGAATAGGAAAGGGAAGGCTGCCGGACTTGTTTAATTTACGAAATACCACTACTCAGTAATTGTATCAATGAAGTTTCTAAACTGCCTCGAAGCCTGTAATGTATGCTAATTTCTGACGTTGAAAGTGGGCTTACTCACTTTGGCGGTCCTGTCCTGAGGCCTTGTAAGTCGAAAAAGAAAGTGAGTCGTCTGAGAGAAGCTGAAAGAACCTGTTGGAAAAAGGCACAAAGATTGACCACGTAGATGTCACTTCAAACGCCACAATGAACCCTTTTCAAATACACAAATCCTCAAAGGACACAGGAAATCCGCCTTAGTACACCTGCAGCTCGAATGCATCCGCTATCAATTAGGTGACAGGGATCATTAGCGATCAGCAAAAGGTGCGTCACCAGCACCGTTGATGCCCCGAAGACATCCTGTCAACCACGAGATCTGAAGCTGAAGCTCCAAGATTTTCCTTCGCAACACCACTTCCCATCGGTTCCAGCTTGTATTTGCACCAGAATCCACCATACGAAAGTGGATAATCCGCCCTCACCAAGCCGTGCGTTCAGATCAAATGCAATATATCTACGACCCCTCTTTCTGATTATCCACCCAGGTCAACCAACGAGGCAGCTTTCTGGGGAGCCGCCAGAGCTTGCGCCACAACACTCGCAGATTGATTGCGCCTTGTCATTCTGATCTGGCGCTGGTGTAAAACGACCAAGAGCAAACAAATCCGTGATTCACTCCAGAAGGTTCCTTAATAAGTGATTCATTCGCCTCCCTCCTGGAAGGCAATCCTCAACCACGGCGTTCCGTTTATTACGAAATACGGGCCTGGCTGTGACCCTCGGTGTTACTGCGCTCGCCGTACTCCAGGGAATCCGAGACGCCATGGCGGATGAACCTACCGATTCGAGCGGCAGAAGAAGACGTTTAGATGCATCAGGACCCAGGGAGGTAGTGTACTGCCACCTATGTTCGGCAGAGTGGTATCAATCTGAGCACGGCTTGAGATGTCCAGCATGCGAGGGCGATATCACCGAAATCGTAAGTTCATTTAAAAGAAACAACTTCTTGTTTGATAATACGCTAATACCTACGTAGATAACCCCTGAAAGCGACCCAAGACCGCAGATAGATGAGCCCTCGACTCCCCCAGATCTGCGCGACCTTCATGGACACAATCCTTGGCATCATAATGGGAGTGATTCAGATCCGGAAGAAGCAGATATAGAGGAACATATCTCCCATGGCCCGAATGGTTCCGTCTTCTTCTCTCAGACTATCCGGAGTTCCAGGCCACCACGACTTGCTTTAGGGACCCATCCAAACCCCCGTAGGAGAAACCCATTCCCCGAAGATGATCCCGATCATGTCATGGCAGACTTCCAAAGTATGCTCGGTAATCTGATGGGTCCAGGTTTACGACCGGGTCAAACTGGCAGATCTGGTGGTGATACGTTATTTGGCCAAGGTCAATTTGGTGGAAATACGTTTCGTACAACCCACGGACCAAATGTTGTTGGCGGACGATTCACGTTCACTACTGGACCTATACGACCTCGAGATGCGGGTGGACCTCATCCCGGAGGTCCACCAGAAGATTTAGCTACGTACGCTCCTTCCCCTAACCCCCCTAATGGCCGTACCTTGTTTGTCGTTAGTATTAGAGCTCCTCCTGACCAGCTTCCCAGGATCATTGCAAATCTCTTTGGACCAATGGGTGAGCCTGGTGATCACGATCATGATCATGATCATAATGCGCGGGGCCCTGGTATACCTCCGCCATTTCAAAACCTCCTGGCATCACTCCTCAATCCCGCCAACGCTCGCCAGGGCGATGCAGTCTACAGTCAAGAAGCCCTCGATCAGATCATTTCAACATTGATGGAACAGCACCCCACTTCAAATGCACCTGGCCCGGCATCCCCTGACGCAATCTCTGCACTTCCAAAGAAGAACGTAGATGAGAAAATGCTCGGCCCAGAAGGAAAAGCTGAATGCAGCGTCTGCATGGACGACGTACACATTGGTGATGAAGTAGTTTCTCTTCCGTGTACCCACTGGTTTCACGAACAATGTGCCGCCATGTGGCTTGGCGAACATAACACCTGTCCTATATGCCGTAAAGGCATCGACAGCGAAGACGCTCCTTCTCCTAGTGGCCGTCGCTCCAGCAACAGCAACCCATCCCCAAGAAATGAGCGACGATCAAGCATATTGAATCTCAGTCGACGAATGAGCGACAGGAATGAAGCAAGGTTAGATTTTATTCGCAACAACGGACGACTTTCACCTACTGAAGAGACTCAAGGTTCGACGACGGGCTCGACTAGACGATTCCAAGTCGTAGGCAATGGCTTGGGTGATGCCAGCGCGTTTTCAAGACCGAGAGAGAGAAACGATGAATCTGATCCATCGAGGGACATGCCCGGCAGCTTTTCGAGTTTCTCCCGATATAGAGATGAGAGGAATGATGGAAGACGGGAAAGTGTCGGTCGGGGGCAAACTAGTGGAAGGGAAAATACTAGTGGTAGTGATCATTCCCGAAGCTCAAGGAGAAGTTCGCGTTCCGGCGAGGGTACTGGAAATGGAGCAATGTCATGGCTGAGGGATCGCTTTGGCAGTGGAAGAAGAAGTCACGACTAAATGCCTCTCACAATTGGGGAATTCGATGGAGCGTTTGTTTATTTCAATCTCGCTATCCAGTGAGCATGGTGGGCGTTACAGGAGCAGTATCGGATATGGATGGACAGTACAGTGAACAAGCTTGGGAGGATAGATTCTTGGCTTTCATTTGGTCGCAATCGAATTAGTAGCTTCCAGGTTCCTATGTATGAAACATAGGAGGAAGCAATTCATCAACGCGGCTCCATCCCATCACAAAGTATGTGCAAAGAGCAAGCATCATTAATTACAAATAAGTGCTAAGTACAGTGACCCTCGTTACCGCTACCATCGACCCATTAGGCCCCTCGCTCATCGATTGCATAATCTGGATCATTCGTACTGCTTCCATTAGCCAAAATCGTCAAAATGAAGAATAAGCGGGGAAACATACCTATATCACTCTTCGCCCTAACAAACAAGGGATCTCTTGTCAACAAAGCCTCCCCACCTTCCTCCTTCGCCTCCTCCTTCAAGATACCTCCAATACAAAGCGCTTCCAAAAACGCCCTATGATTAAACACCCACCACACCTTCGCCTCCGACTCGAACAGCTCATACAGTAAGAAAAACGCCGTAATCGCATCATGCGCCGCCTCTAACGCTCCCCTCACATTAACCGGCACTTCCGCACTAGAACTACTATGCAATAACATCACATTGTGGAAATAGTTACTGGTTAGAAATAACGTTTGCCGCACGATTCGCTTGTTGGTTTGTGCGAGCAAAACGATGGATTCAGCGTCCCAGGACCGGAATATGTCAGGGAATGAACGGTACACGGCGCGAAAATCAGCGAGGATCTTTGATTTCTGGCGTGGTGTGGAGGATATTGGGAGGTCGAGGGAGCGCGGGGAGCAGATTGTTTCTTGCACGAGGTTTGCTAGCGTCCAGCAGCCGCGGATGTAGGCTGTGTCTGTGGGATTTGAATGCGCGATGCTGGAGGAGTCGTCGATTAGGTCTTCGACGTTTACGTCTGTGTGGGTTGCGCTTGGTGGGAGTGATAGCAGGACTGTTAGGAATGTGTCTTGGAGTAGTACAGCTTGCCAGAGCTTGCGGCGGAGCTGCTTGTCGAAGATGCTGGCGTTTGGGCAGACTATATTGGGATCTCGGTGGAGGCCCATAGCATAGGCTTGTCGGATGAGAATTCCGGCAAAGGCCCAGCCGTCTGAGGCGTGATTATCATTAATTAGGAAATATGTGATTAGAACCATGGCTTGGATGGAGCGGACGGATGCCTTGTTCAAATATGAGCCCATCCGGAGAGATTGGTGAGCCGCTGAGACGTAGAATTCCGCTGTCGACTGGCGCTCTGGTGGTGAAGTCGTTGTAACGAACTGAGTTCCCATGGCCAGCATGGAGAATATCATTGCTACCAAGGATGCATCTACGCGATCTTTTTCTGGTTGTGGCATAGCCCAGAAATGCTCGTAATCGGCGTAGAAAGTTTGCCGGTGGATCATTGGATACACGGGATCTACACATTCGAAATACCGTTCGAGAAGGATATCAGATTGGAGCTTTTCAGGAAGAACTGAGATGACTTCTGCGAGTCCACCTTGACAAGTCCAGTAATTTGCAAATGGATGCTCGGATCCGATGCCAAACACATTGGAGGCCGAGGGGTGAGAATAAGGGACATTAGAGAGTAAGCCGATGGATGAGGACGTAGAGCCCCTAGAGGCACTTCTCTCTTGTGGGTTTGGAACTTGTTTTGGCCCTTCGAAGCCATTTGATAAAGATGGTTTCTTTTTGGGAGGTTTGGTCATTCGCCGGACATTACTGACAGAACGATTCGTCTCTCTGCATGATGTTAGATCGTTACACCAATCGCACAAGAAGTGAGACATACTCCAAGATATTTGCAACATGGGCATATTTACATTCAGTCTGCCGTTTGATACCTAACGTGAAGTAAGTACATGCTTCGCAAGCTGCCGCTACGGGGTCTTGTTACATGCAAGACAATGAGGCCGGCCTCTATCGCACTGCTTTAAGCATTAGCATCCGGTTCGAAAATTATTCCGGCAACTCAACTAAATGGAACTTAGACTTTTCAATATAAAAATGGTGGATACTGCAGATCAACTCGCTTGGTTCAAGACTTTTGACAAGCTCGAGATCGACCTTGGCAAAGATGACCGGACAAACCCCAAAGACCGAGATCATCAATATAATCAATTGCGAATAGTAGCACACGATGGAATAACTACAAATTCAGACACTCGCCAATTCTGGGACCCCTTGTGTTCCGTGTGACTACGCAATGCACTGCAGGTCCGCATGCACCATAGAACCTCGGAATTGATATGTCACTGACCTTGGTCTTTCTCTCTACACACTCCTCACAAGATAAGGTGGGTTTATTCCTCTTCTGCTTCTTTTTCGCGGTTTCTAAGCCAGGTGAGCCATCTTCATGCTTCAAATGAGTTGGCGAACCAGCAAAGGTGCTCTCAGTGGTGGCGGGAGATATAGCAGCATAATTATGAACCGGGGATGCTGGACCGACGACTAATTGATTCATATCGCAGAGTGGCCTGTGCAACTTGCAAGAGTCAATGGTTGATGGGAATAATCTCGACTGCGGGAATATGAAATATTTGAAGCTGTCATGCTGGATGAAGTGCGGGGATAACTGTCGTTCTGTTTCCGCCCCCACGTTGCAGCTAACTCGGCAATTGTCAGTGTAGCGTATCTAAGTGATTATGTAAGGACAATATGTCGGAGATAGTATCAATTGTAAGAGAACTTAACATTGTTCTTCGAACTTCAAGGTGATATTGTTATAGTATTTCCGGCAATCTAGTTGTCTAAACAATCGAGCCTATGTAAAGGATAGAGGCTCCGATGAAGATGCTTCTTGCCATCTCTGGATATTTAGCTTCGGTTGCCGAGGCTCCACTTTCTATAATTTGCAATAAGTATACAATGGTACTTTCGAATCTCTAGCTCTCAGTTCTCATGATTGGGAACTCCTAGCTTATCAGTTTTGTTTTCCCTCTTTTTTTTGTTGTTGTGGTACATCTGTAGAAACTGCTTCTTCAATCTTACATTACCCTTTTTGGTAAGCGAAGCCTTTGATACAGTATTGGAGGTTCTCACCACTTCTTGTCATAACTTTCTCTTTCGTAAGACCTGGATAAATCATGTAAAGAGAATCTCGACAAGAAATCCCTAAAGATGGAAAGAAGATATCCTCAAATTCCTGAAAATAATATTAAAGTCACGTGTAGCTAAAGTGGACCAAACGCGTCCCATCTCGCGACGCGTTTCCAAAGTTTAGTTGACGAGCAACACCTCGATGGATTCGTTACCCACACTTGCCTTGCCCTCAGACCCAGCACTTTTTGACGATTGGGAAGAGCAGGTGAACCCAACGATATTACCCTCGAGCGCAAATTCGGACGATTTCGAGGCTCTCCATACGATTCGCGAGGAATCAATCGCGCGAAAGAACGAAGCCGGGGAGGTGATTCAACATAGAAGGTGGCCATTGGGAGAAGCATTTCGAAGCGAAGCCGATTACAACAACGGTGATCAATTTTTGATTTGTCCAAAGCCGACTTCTTTCTAATTGCAATCCAGAAACTCCTCTCCGTTCGAAGTCCACCCGAAACCTACTCCTTGCCCCTCCATCCTCACCACCGAGTCTTGAAATGCCTTCTGCCTCATCGCCCATCTCTTACCCCCCAAGTTCCTCTCCACCAGTTCCAAAGCGACCGCGCCCGCTACCAAAAGACCTGGGGAAGACAAAGACTGTAGGCGGCTTTATGATTGAGGAAGATTCAGAGGAGGAGAATGACTTCGCCGTCGCAGAGCCTGCGGCCAAGCGGAGAATGTTAGAGCACTCGGCATCTCCAACCCCAGAGGCGCCTCGAAACGGTACCGACGAAGCTCCCATATTAGAGGAGCCAGCCGCTGAGAAATCTACTACCGAAACAGGCACCGGAGATGAGCCTTCAGTAATTCAGGCCGCTAGAGGACGGACTTTTGCCAATATATTTGCAGCACCTATCGAGGAGCCCGAGGAAGTACTTAATGTGCCAGCCTTGCCATCATTTCTCAGCAGGGTCTCCTCCAAGCGTGCAGATGTGGTAACATGTTCAGGGAAATCTGTATCAATACAACAGAGACGAAAGGCCACCCCTATCCCATTCGAACAACTAGTGGCAGCAAGATCTACAACTAAGGTTGGGCGTGCGAAGAAGAGCTACTACGGCATCGACATTCATAGTTTAATTAGTGAAGCCACGAAGGAGACGGAAACAGATAAAACGAAGAAAGCAAGTGCCACAGAAGCGATCCTGCCCTCTGTGGAAAATATTTCTACCAATTCGAAACCTCGAAGGACTTTGATGTGGTCAGAGAAATATAGAGCAAGACATTTTATGGAACTCGTGGGGGATGACCGAACGCATCGTCAAGTCTTGCGATGGCTTAAGGCTTGGGATCCTCTTGTTTTCCCGAAGGCTGGCAAAGCAAAACCGACTGTTTCGAAACGTCCTGGGGCCGAAGATGACGAAGAGAAACCCCATAAAAAGATTCTCCTACTTACTGGACCTCCTGGGCTCGGCAAAACAACATTGGCACATGTCTGTGCTAGGCAAGCTGGCTACGGGATCATGGAGATCAATGCTAGTGATGAGAGAAGCAGGGATGTCGTTAAAGGAAGGATAAGAACAAGTGTTGGGACCGAGAGTGTGAAGACTGGCTCGACCGTGACGTCTAAGACAGGCCATGTCCAGAAGATTGCCCATCCAGTTTGTGTGGTAGTTGACGAGGTCGATGGAGTGGTTGGTGGCTCTGGGGGCTCTGGAGAGGGCGGTTTTGTTAAAGCTCTGATCGATCTCATTCAATTGGACCAGAAGAATTCCACAGCTGGACCTGGAGGCAATCCTGGGTATGGTCGGAAGAAAAAGAAGGGGGATGATTTCCGCCTGATGCGACCTTTGATCCTCATTTGCAACGATGTGTACCACCCATCTTTAAAGCCTTTACGTCACTCCAATTTGGCTGAGATCATTCACGTACGAAAACCTCCTTTGGATGCTGTTGTTGCTCGTATGAAGTCTGTATTCGAGAAAGAGGGAGTTTCATGCGACAACGACGCTGTACGGCGTCTCTGTGAAGCCACTTGGGGAGTCAGTCCCACTGAAGCTCGGAAAGGAAGAGAAGGTACTAGCGAAGGTGACCTGAGAGGTATAATGGTTGTTGGAGAGTGGGCAGCAGGAAAACTGAAAGCATCAACTAAGGATGGCAAAGCAAGATTAACAAGGAAATGGGTCGAGCAGAATATGACAAGCGATTTATCTCATGGTGGAGGTGGGGCGCGAGGTGTTGGGAGAGGTGGGACTAAAGAAGTTGTTAACAGAGTATTTTTGGAGGGTGCTGGGTTCCCGAAGACGATGGCCATGAATCTAGCACCCGTCGTTCCCGGTGAACAGCCAAAAACACAGCTTGGCGTCACGGAACTTGCAAAAAGGGCTGGTATGGATAGACTGAGAGATATGGTCGATACCAGCGGTGAAATAGACCGCATCGTCACCGAGATCTTCACTCAGTACCCGAGCCAGCCTTTCAACGACGACTCGATATTGTCGAAACCCGAAGCCGCGTATGAATGGTTACACTTCCACGATCAATGCTCGTCCCGAGTCTTTACAGAGCAAGCATTCGAATTGTCGCCATATCTCAGTCAACCTGTTTTAGCTTGTCATCATCTTTTCTCCTCTCCTGCAAGGCATCACTTTGGTGGTCAGAATGAAAAGAAATGGGGAGAAGAGGAAGAAGAAGAAATTCTTCCCTTCTCCGGACCACGAGCTGATTATGAAGCCTTCGAGGCCGAGAAATCCAATCGAGCAACTGTCCTTGCTCTACAAGCTAGTCTAAATGCCACGCTTCTGAGAAGCTTCAGAAGTCCCGAAGATATTTCCACGGATCTGTTACCATATCTGGTTCGGATGTTGACCCCCGAAATCAAGCCTATTATTGTGGGTGGCAGCGGTGACCAGAAGGGAATTGCAAGTGTCAGAAAGGAGTCCGAGAAATCAATGGTCAAACGCGCTGTGGATACCATGGGTGCTGTGGGAGTCATATTCGAGCGCGGTAAACTGGAAGGGGATTTTACGAACAGAGCGACCCAATGGGTATATCGAATGGAACCGTAAGCTTCCCCTTCTGCATTGATATATGGGAGTACTAACTATTTGCAGACCTCTGGATACATTGATCACGTTCGAGACCGCCCCAGTTCTTGCAAGTGCACCAGCTCCTGTGCGATATGCAGTCCGTCAAGTTCTCGATCAAGAATACCAGAAGAATATCATCGTCCGCGAGAACGCACAAAGGCAAGCCCGATACCGAGCCGGAAATCCCAACGATGATGTCGATTTCTCATTTTCTGAAATTAAGAAGGAAAATAAGGATCGTAATCTGGAAGAGCGTGTGCTAGGTCCGAAGAAAGACTTCTTTGGCAGGATCGTGAAGGAAGACGTGATGCCACTACATGAAATCGACGGAAATTCACAGTCGGACAGGAACGCGAAGAAGGGTCAAAGTGGGAAGAGCGATAATAAGGTTTGGGTTAGTTTCCATGAGGGTTTCTCGAATGCCGTTAGGAAGCCAATTACGATTGATGAGCTGCTTCGGGGTTTGTAAACACTTAGGTTGAGGATGAATGAATATAGCACTTACGGCCTCATCCGCATACCTTTCCTCCTACTTGCGCATGTTTGTTGATCAACGAACAAGTTCTGTGCTGCCATTTATCCCCCTTTGTTTGCCAAGTAATACTCTGCGCTGACTTGTGCTAGGGCGACAGGCATAGCAACTACAGGTTGAGTTATCATTTCTAATGACCCAAAAATTTGGGAATTTCTTGTGCTTATTGAGTTATTGAGGAAGTATTCCAATTCCGAGATACGAAATCGCCGGCACTAGCCCAATTTCGAACGTTCGGGGAGATTCTCCCACGCGGGGCTTTCAAATCGGCATGTATGACAAAGAACAATAGTATTGTTGACCCCTTGCTTGTATTTAACGCTAAGTACAAAGGAATTACATGATCAATATCTCCAAACAATCAGTATCTCCTGGGAGTGTATGGCAATAACGAAATATCGATAAAAAACAGCAAGTCAAACTCCATCATAAAACCGTCAGAGCCATCTCCATTCAGAATAATTACACCATTGAAAACTTCACAGACTATCACGCCCACTCCAGTATATAAAGAAATTCCAGATACTTAACGAGAATCCGGCGCTGTTGACAGTCAACGTCAATTTCCATACTATGAAGGTCTCGATCATCACAAGTCTACTTCTATACACCATGGCTGCCAGCGCGCTTCCTCGTGACGCAGAGGTCAAGGGAGGCGGAGAAATGCGCATTTCGAGATTAATCTATGCCCCACGGGTAAACCACAACACTACCATGCATGCGTCAGGGGTGTCTCTAGACCCTCTTCTGGGTGGAGACGACATATCAGGAAGTTTGAGGGTGCCGGTTGTCCGGCTCCCAAGATTCGCCGAAAAGTTGGCAATTCTCACATTACTATTTGAGTTGGTGTAAGTAATATAGATTTTTCTCTCTCAACAAACTATTTTCCTAACAAATTTGTGATCATGTAATGTGATAATGCAAATCGTGCCCTCAGTTAACAATGAACTCTATGAGCAGCTAATATTATGCAGCACTCATCTCTCCTCTTGAATTATCCCCTGGAGCTATATTCCTTTTTCAGGAGAGAAACTTTGGTTTTCAGTGATATCCAATCATTATAAGGTCTGACAAAAGTCATCCTGATAATTGCAGCTTCAGCAAGTTTGGACGATAATTTCCCCGCAACTCGCTTAAATAGGGGTCGTCGCTTCCATGCCCTTGATTTCCCCCTGATCAGAATCAAAATGACGCGTGGCTTTACTGCGTAGTCATTTCCTTAAAAGGGTGACGTATATACGACGCTCGAAAGGATGGTGTTGCGAAATTTCTCATCTGAAAATGGAGTGGTGGCGACGCCCGAAACCAATACTTACAAAAATTTTATATTCCAACTCTTGGCTCAGATCCTTCGATACAATTCTGGGCCGGGACGTGCGTCAAAGTCATTGGGGTCGATTATGGCAAGCAGCAGCAGTTCATTGAATGCCTTGCTGGTATCGAGGTGGTCATCTAGGAGGTCAACTTTGTCCTAGAGGGACTTTGATTGAACTTGTAGGATGAACGTTAAATTTAGTTTGTGCTTAGCAGTATCTCACCAACGTTCTGTCCAATTCGTCATTGCCAGACTCCTGCTAAATAATCTTATAGATAGGGAGATCAGCGAGTGCTTCACTCAATAAATTCTAACCCATGGGCAATGTGCACCCCTTGTACGATATATCGGACGTAGGCAAGCATCCTGACTCTTGTATGTATACCTTTTCATAGCCCGCAGGAATCTGGGTATTGATCTCAATCAGAGAAACGCTTAGCTACTACCTAATCGGGCTGCAATTGTGACATCGGGTATGCTGGCCTCTTGGCACGTAAGCACCGCCAAACCCGGTTTCGAGGCGAATGAATGGCCGAATCTTGCAACTTCAGTAACCCAACAGACTGGTGCACTTCAATTTCTGACCATTCGCTTGAAATGGTATCCACCGATCAAATAACCGTTGTCGAAGTGCCCTCAGATGTTGGGTCAGTCTTTGCAGGAAAGTCGCGCGCTCCCACCGCTATTAAATCAGCTGGGCTTGTGTCAAAACTTGATAGAGTTGGATATACAGTCGACGAGCGAAACGCTTTGCCAGATGGAAATATCGGATGGAGACTGTCCTCTTTGGGACCCAACGGGGTCCGAAGCGAAGAAGCAGCGGTAGCAGCCTGCCATGCTGTCAAGCAGACCATCGCCACTTCCCTGCATACCCAGAATTCTCAATCTGCCTCTCCATTCCAGCTCATTCTTGGAGGCGAATGTCTAATATGCCCCGCAGTATTGTCGGCATTCACCCATCACTCTCCTTCGAAGCGGTTTGGGCTTCTCTATATCGATGCCGATTGTGATCTCTCGGTGCCTGGAGAAGCAGGCGGCACTGGAAATATTGCTGGGATGACACTCACTCATCTCACTCTTCGAAGCGGCGCGCTGGATAGCATGAAATCATTCTCAAAGCCGGATGGCTCCGGAGTGGTCGATAGCAGCAGCGTTGTCCTTTTCGGACTGAACTCGGCGTCGCCGGCAAACAAGCGCGATCATCTGGGTTATCTTTTCAACGAGAATTTTCGGGTGATTACCTCCAATGCTGTCGCCAAAGATCCAGAGACTAGAGCTAAAGAAGCGTTGAATTGGCTGGAGGAACGAGTGGACTACATTCTGCTACACCTTGACGTCGACGTTATCGACCCGGGGGAATACCCTTTAGGAAATGTCCCTAATTGGACAGGGGTGGGATTCGCCGAGACTATGACTTCCCTGAGACAATTTTTGAAGAGTCCAAAGGTTGTGGGACTTATCATCGCCGAAGTAAATCCTGACCACGATCCCGGACTTGAGATGACAGGCAGATTGGTTCAGGAAGTTGTTGAGGGGCTGAAAGAGCGGTTGGGAACTAACTAAACTTATACTTGTGTGGAAGGTAGAGTTAGTCACCTGCTGCTATATGTCTATTTTTATATCTTATCTGGCCACAGGATATGTTCAGTCCCTAGCACTGCCCTTAAGTAAGCTCAGAGATGAAATCGTAGCAACTTAAAAGGGAAATGGTTGCAGGTCACATAGATATTCCAAGTCCTTCAATAAAATAAATAGCATCTTAAATATTGCTCCATCAATGGAACAATGGCAAAGAAGTCGGCCGGAGAGCGTAAATCTCCTTGCTTCAGAACCATTTGATTGTCCCTGTATACCTGATATTTTTATCTGCTTTATGAATCTTTCCATATCTAAGGCAGTCAATTTTCCCTTGTTACTTTCCTCGTCTACGGTTTTCACCTACGTGATTCGCTCTTGTGTCTCGGGGGAAATGACAAACGCATGCCATGCGGGTGCTTCCGGTGGACTTAGTAAAGCGACCACTTTACTAGGACCCAAGAGAAGTATTCCATCGCAGCCAATCATTCTAAATTGAACTTTCTTGATAGAATGAGTTATGCATGCTAGAATCATTTGACAGCTTCTAATTCAGCAATCAACTGTTTAGTGCCGAATTAAAATATTCCCGCCGTACCCCCAGTACGCACCAACGCCATCATGACATTCTCAAACAGAGGCTGATTCATTGCAAACAAAATGGTCACATCATCATGATGTAGTCTCTGACGATGTATGTGGTATAAACAAGCTCTCGAACCTTCGAGTCGCGCTTCCAATCAACACCTCTCGAGAACCATTCGAAGATTTTCTTCGGCGACATCGTCGCACTGTCCTTCAACCCGCTCATACCTTCCTTTCTCCAATATCGCACCTTCACACCTCCTATCCATATTGAAGCAACCCCGGCGGAACCATGACCGTTCAACCTATCAACAAGAAGAACACGAAGGGCAAGGGACCCTTCAGAGCACTCTGCGGTCTTTTCGTCATCGGCGACCGATCGAGCAAGAAAACTTCTAAATCGACAAACGACGATCTTCTTCCAGCCACGAAGGCAGAATGGGTCGATTCTGAGCGCCACAAGAACCCAAAAGTGACGCCCAAGGACACACTCAAGACGACTTACAAACGAAAGAGCTTCTTTCCAAGCGTCTTCGAGAGACGAATCCGCACACTCACGTGTCCTTGCTGCGCCAACGAAATCCAAGCATACTTTCAACAACGAAACGGTGCACTGTTTAACAAGTATGTTGACAAGAGCGGCGGAAAACAAGCAGTGAGGGTCGCCACTGATTATGACCAGAAGAAGTGGCACAGCCTGGGCTATACGAAGTGGTTGCCCCTGGGAAAGGAGCATGCGTACGATACTTGCTATAAGAAGCACCTCGCGACAATTTACTGCCAGAAGTGCCGGAAGGCGGTAACTCACGAGTATCTTAAGATTTACCTCCAGGAGAAGACAGGAGCCTACAACGTCTGGGCGTCCAGTGAATATGTAAAGGAGAATAATTAAAGGGGAGCAAGGAATACTATCGGATTCGGCTATCGGATAATTGCGTCTTCATTTGAATGTACTACTGTGTTCATTCTAGTGTAATTTCCCAAGCATGCTAAGAATTCGATGTGACTATTGTGCTACAAACTGGTCAGACCAGCACGTTTTCAAAATCAATGTGCGCACGAAGGATCGTTGGAATGTTACCCTGCCCTTATTCTGTATCAAAACAAAGGCTACTGTACTAAAAGAGATATCTGGTTCTACGCGCCTGAGATGAAAAGAGCAGACAATGGCGCAAATCCAGAATACGAGGACTGAGAAAGAGGGGAAAACGTACTTCATAACGTCACAAGTTGCACCGATGTGTACATGGGAATTTTGACAGTGCTACCTGGACACTCTACGCTACTTCTCAGATTTAACTAGCGCCATCTGTTCTCTGAAGAAAGCGGCTTCGGCGTTCATAACTTCTGCTGATCTCGGTCTTCTATCAGTGTCTTCGATTTTTGGAAACTTCCCGTGCTGTGTCGGTCGACTTTGGTCCCACAGACCTCCCCCAACATTCCCCTCCTCGCTTTCTAACCGATCGTATATTCCATCGCCCTCATCGGAATCTTTGGTTCGGGGAATGATATGACAATGAACATGAGGCACGGTTTGGCCGGCCCATTTTCCATCCTGTACCGTGACATTAAAACTCCCCTCTTCTATCCTCCCAGCACCATCTCCCTTCTTGAAGTAATTGATCGCCAACATCTTCTGAACCTTCTGCACCGTGGAGAAGAGATCTGAAACCTCATCATGATGAAGATCCGTAAGACGCTGGACTTTGCGAAATGGAATGACCAGCACATGCCCTGGAACAACAGGCTTGATGTTGACTAGGGCAAAACAGAGGGGCGTTTGGTAGAAGACCTGGAGGGTGTCAGCTTGATTGAAAGTAGGCAGCCAATATATAAAATCGAACATTATGTTACCTGGCTGGTGACCTCAAAAGTGCCAAAATAAATGGCAGATTTGGAACTCATGGCACGGATTTGGCGAGACAGCGGTGAAGTCGAGATGAAGGGCCTCCAGATCATGACCCCAATCTCCAATATATTGCAATATATGTACACAAGATCAATTGTGTCCTATGCAGTCACGTTTGAAGAAGATGGTGTGGGAGGAAGTGACGACGTCGGATGTTGACGGCCCAAGCGACTTGCAGGGATGTTTCGAATCGCCGACGACAACTTCAATCTCCTCGCAATCTCGGTGAGAAATCATGCCAGAACACAATCAAAACTTCAATGCTCCACCAATATGGGAGGAAAAAATTGCTATTGTTGGCTGGTATGAAACAACATGTGCGAAAAGAAATTCCCTGAGGATTGCTTTCCGTCAATAGAGGCAGGAACAGCTTCAATCTTCTCAACGACCGGAACAAGCAATGCTTCATTTCTACCGCAAACCGCTAAGTTTAGCTCACTCTTTTCGGTGCCAGTGGAAGCCGCTGCCACTTCAGCACTGTCCAATCCCAAAAGTGACGATGAGGGCGAGTAGAAACCCAACTCCAACCCCCCCCGGCTTCTCCGTGGGAGCGCCCGTGGAAGTTCAATTAGGCATGTCCACCATCTTTAATGTATAGGGTTGTCCATTCACCGTTTTCTCTTTGGAATTCTGTACATATGTTATTCGATGATGCAACCTCAGAGTCATCTTTATATCGCTTTCCCCTCGACGGGCGGTCTGAAGATCAGCTGAGACTAAGAAGCATCCTAGTCGCGCCTGCCCAAAGTTGAGGAATGTTGTCAGGAATTCTGAAATATCTTGCTCTCTCAGCCTTGAATCTATTTTATTCTGCTACGGAAATATCTAGTGACCAGCAGACATCGCGGCCTGCTTGTCTTTTACAATCTTTTGAACAGATGGTCTCTGATGCAGACGCTGATTCCAGGCATAGTAATTAGGGTAATTCTTCTCCAATTCGAGACTGGCGGCATCGTCGCCAAAAATGAATGGAACCATCATGTCCCAGGTGACGAAGGACAGATCAGCGACCGTGCTTAACATCCCACAGTCAGTCAAGCCCACGCAGGTAAGACATCGAAAACACTCACCACTTGTCGCCGACCAACCACTGCTTTCCCTCCAACGCTTTGTTCAATACATAGAACACCCTCTTGATCTGATCGAAGTATCTTTGCTTGGCACTAGGAAGTTGCTCATGGTGGAACTTCGAGAACCAAGCACCCTGTCCAAAATATGGGCCCTGACCACTCATCTGGAAGTGGATCCATTGGCTGACGTAAAATCTCTCAGGAGAGGATGTGTATGTAAGGGCCGCAGAACCGTCGTAGGTCTGTACGAGATACTCGATGATGGCGCCGGACTCCCAAAGAGTGACGCCAGTGTTGGGGTCTTCTATGGCGGGGACTCGGCCGTTAGGGTTGATGGATTCAAAAGGTTCTTTTTTGAGGTCACCGAAGTCTGTGTCAAGAATTAGAAAGCCAAAATATGAGACCAACGGCTGGGAAAATACCCATGAACTTAGTGGTGTAGGGAAGCTTGAGCTCTTCAAGGATAAGGGCAACCTTCCAAGGGTTGGGCCCGGTAGCTGAAACAATGTGTTAGTGAAGAACGAAATGACGATAATTCTAGTACGTGCCGTGGCTGTAAAGGACGATTGGCTTGCTCATGTTGACTGATTCTGTTGTGCTTATATCTTCAATACTTTGGAGATCTTGGGGTAGATTTCCTAGCAGAAATCTTTCTCTTATATACAATTTTCGCCCCAATGTCCAAAACGATCAACCTCCATGATCTCATGTGGGGGAATTCCCCATCCAGCCCCTCCTTTAGCTCTCGATTGAGTTTGAGATGTGGGGATCACTGGTCCCTGATTCGGCCTTAAGTAGAATCCGCAACGCCCTGACCAATTGCAACTTGAACTAAGCTGACTAGGTGCATTGTTTCCACGACGGCGCAAAGAAGCTTATTGCGTCTTGACCGAAGTGTTGCTTTGTCAATTATTATTCATGCTTTGTTAATTCGTGGTCCTGGGAATAAAAAAAGATTCGGGGTATACTCGGAGAGCCGCCATCAAGGTGCCTAGCCGCAAGGCTCACCAGTCGAGGGTTGAAAAAGGCCTTGCTTTTGCAACCTCTTGTCCCGTGGACGGTCCGTGAAAACAACATTCCTAGCATATTGTTGTGAGTTATAGAGGCCAATCATGATCTCTTATTTGTAAAAAGCTCTTGGAAACAGGTGGAGCCGTGAAATCTCAATTTTACCTGCTAGTAATCGTAGACAACTCGGACCACAGCCGCCCTCGAGTTGGACAAAGAAAGCGACATTGATTTTGAACGTCCCAAGCCGTGTGGAACATTCGGAATCTGCAATTTTTAGTGCCCCTTTTTTTGCTCACCGCGAGCCACCGTACAAGCTTCTTAGTTGGGAGCCAAGCCCACTCTTACATTACTTTCTTCCCTTGGCCTTTGCCATGCCCCTCTTTTGTTGGTCTCTCTTTGCTTTGACTATGCTCTTCTTCTTCTTCTCTCTTCCCTCTCAATTCTCTCTTTCTCATTCCTGTCATCTTTGATTACGCAAACCTGCAAAACCCGTCAATATTGCTTTCACTTTTCCAAGATCACTGAATGTGTTGCTTACAGGGCAGCGATGAGAAGAGAATTTTATTTCACTTATCCCGTTAGCGTCGGAGCAAGACGTAGTTTTATTTGTGACGGATCTTGCACAGCGTTCGAAAGTGAGAGCCCCATCATCGACGTAATGGAAACACTTCGAATAAAGGGTGACTTTTGGACCACACATGTCGAATTTAGACAGCCAAGCAAGCGTAATGATTCGTCTCTGCTTCTGATTCTGGAGGCGCGAAAAGTGCTGTTATGGTCCCTTCGATCGCAGTGAAATAGAGCTCGTCAAGAAGCGGTGGAGATTATCAGACTGGAGAAAGATCCAACTACTGAAGAGGTCTCATTATTCTTATACCGCGAGGTCAGAGGGCAATTACTCCCGGCAATAACCAGCGATCCACTCATTCTTAATTGAGCATGAGTCGAACATGAGAATCTGGTAGATAATATGCTGGCAACTTTGTCATTCATAAATCGCAGACAGTCATCAAATTTTTTTTGCTTGTGGTTCAAATCACTGGGAATCACAGTCACTTAGCTGAAACGTGGATACTGTTGATGAGAATTGACAATAGGACAGGCTTGGGAATACGCGGTGACTGACTGATGTTGGAAGCATGGAGTCTTTTGGCCCGATGCACTGAAATGACAGTCAAGGGGAACAGTTTCTCATGACTAGATGATTTGATGGCCCAGGCTAAGCAAGAACACTGGTCAAAAGCAACCTGGAATCTGCCAAACCTGTCCCACAATCCTCGCGTCACAACGACTCCTGCACCTGAGCCAAGTTTCTAGATAGAGAACTGTCAAGGAAAGGTATTTGTCCTCCTGTCTGAGGGTCTCGCGCCTCCCTTTCTAAACTTGCATTTTCTGATATGATCCTCGCATCATCGGCGAGACAACTCTGTAAAAAATATTGTCAATACTTTCCGTCATCAGAGCGTCATCTACTAACATTGCAGACAGCTTGAGGATCAATTTGGACAAGCATACCACTCTGGTCTTCACAGACTGTTTGCCTCGCATATGCTCTCTGACAGCAGATTAGATTCGGCCTGTCCACGCAATTAGGAATAATGAAATAATGCGTGCGTCCAGCGTAGTAATTAATTGAAGTGTGGGCACACATGACTTGGGAATAACAGACTGGACTCGGATTACGTCAGGTGAGATGGGATACTTATTCTGCGTGTGCTTGGGGTAGGTTCTGACGCGGCCAGCTTGGGGAACGGATATGTGTACCGTCAGACGACTGGTCTTATAGAAATCCGTTAATGATGAGTAACAACAGAGCTATCAAATTGACGAGATGAAAAAGCAAGTTACCAAGATAGAAAGTCACAGATGACTTGGACTTGCTGACGTAAAGCAAACTGAATGTGAAGGCCCTTGCCCGTTCTGAGCTGCCGTTGCTCAATTCTTGGATCTTTGGGAGGAAAGTTAACATAATTCAATTTAAGCCCCCGAATAGAGAGCAAATGGAAACAACAACACATCATATACTGGCTAGCATGTACCGTAAATCTTTGGGTCTCGTTGACTGGAATTTCAGGCTAAATCACTATAGTCGCATCCCCAGGCCGTTAGCTGAGACCAATACCCCTCGTCATCTCTGGCGTCGGTCTGAATCTGGCTTGTTTTTCGGCTGCGCTCTTTTTTGTGACATGACTTCGAATGTTAGCAGAGTCTCCGTATTTGTCGAAGATATCTGTACTGCACATGGCCTAGACACATCTTCAAGTTCCTGCCTCAGAAAAACTTCGATACATTCATCTGTCGGTCTCTTGCACTTGACAACTGTAGACCCAGTGTTGTGGCCGCATTCAAAGATTCGGATAAGTTGGTGACACATTCTGGGCAATTCTGGAGAGCTTGACAGGCGGCCTTCAAAGTTCTTTGGATATAGAAGATTGCGGAGGCAAGTACGAGCATCTGTGACGTGGGGATTGTTGTAAGCAAGAGTTGTCCAGGGCTCATACAGAACAGATGGCGCAGCATTTAACATGCTGTTACGTTGTCATGAGGGGCAATCCATCCAATCCGTCAGATGGCGATTGAGTTGCTGGGAATGTAACCACAAACATCCCGAGCACTCTTTGGCTCGAGATGATAACGTTTGGGACCAAACGAAACGATTCAAGCCCTAATGGTGTCTCCCTTCCACGTGAGTATAACCTCTCTTTCGTTCTTCTCCCCCCCGCCATACTTTAATCCGACCCCGATTCCTTCCAAACCCTCTTGCTCCGCTCTCCTATTCCAAAGCATCTGCAGCACTCTCCCGTCATCCTCACAAAGTACATATCCCATAGGCCATCTGCTCCGTCCAAGAGCCTCTCTGACACCCTTCGTAGCCGGCTTCCTGGAGACTAGAAAGCCCAATACACCCGCGCCTCTCCACCCCGTCGGCGCTCCAACAAAGGCGCCTTCTAGCTCCCGTGCTTGAGAAGGCTCGACCTTTCGGGCAAATGCCTTACATTGGATAAGGACCTTGAGAGGCTGAGGAGCCGGCGGGAGGGACCAGGTACCGAGGAGGTCAATTCCGTAGTCGGATTTGCCGCCTATGCGTTTGAGGGACATTCCAAGGCGGGAAAGGGCAGCTTGCACTGTGTACTCGTAGTGGGTTCCCACGTAGGTTGTGCTTGTAGGGTCCATGTCTATGCGAGAAGCGTATTGAAGAAACGAAGGGAGGTCATGGTGGTTTGGAGTTGATGATTCAGGGTAAACCAGTTCTTCTGGGGAAGCGTTTGTGGTGTATTTACTGGAAATAAATGATTGCTGCGTTGGGCGGGTGAGCCGTGTAGAGGGGAGTAGTCGGAGCATGAGGCAAATGGACTTTTGGCGTGCGGTGATTCATCCGAAACTCATGATGCCGTTGCGCTTGATCTGTGCTAGTCACTGAGAATCCCAAATGATCAATGTGGTAATTATAAACCTGAAAGTGAAGCTTGCCAAACTTGCCAAACTTGCCAAATAGGAAAAGTGAAGCCGGAGATTAACAAGTCCCAACTCCGTTGACGCACGCTCATTGGCTGCCCAAGCCGAATTTCCAACCTCATCCCGAAGTCCTCAGCCTGGTCGCTGCATTGACAAACACTCAAGATGGCGGACAAATTAACACAAATACAAGATGCCATTGATCAGGTATTACCGATCTCGCATGCGTAAAGCTTTTGCTAACTCAGCCTAGCTAGCAAATCAATTCGTCGCCTCGGTATACTACATCAACAAGCACCACGACCTGCAAACATTGAGTCCGACAGACACCATTCGAAACGACAAGAAAGAGAACGATAGCGCCCCGATCCCGCAAGATGGTAGGTCCGCTTGTCTAAGTATATCGCTTGGCTTAGCTAACCATTTCTTTCCAGCAGTCGATCCATACCCCGCGGCCGAATTCAAAGCTGGACAGAAGGAGCTCGCGCAGGACCTTATATTGAAAGAACAGCAAATCGAATACTTGATATCGTCTCTCCCAGGTTTGGATAACAGCGAAGAGGACCAGGAGAAGTTGATTCGGCAGCTAGAGGAAGAGCTGAAGGTTGCGGAGGAGAAGAGGAAAGAGGCTGTTAATGATAAAGAGGAGGTCTTGGCAAAATTAGATGAAGTTATACGGAGTGTGAAAAGGCCCTAATTTGCATTGGAGGATTCAGTCAATCCTTTCTGGGCATGTAATGGCGTTAGGCATACCCTGGGCATTTGACCGGCGTTCATAATGAATTCGGGGGTATAATCCATTGCAATTCGGTTCCTCTACTCTACATCTACGCATCTAATGGCTTTTCCCTATCTGTTCTAAGCATGATGGCTACTGCCTCCAGATACCTCTATAGGATTGAAGGTCGTGACTACAGCATATGCGGGGCCATATCTCAAGACGTCGTGAAGAACTGAGGGAAGAGAGTTCTGAGCTCCTCCAGGTGTCTAACTTGATTCTTGCATGGTTTCTTGGCCGGTAGAGGCTCCCCTTCTTCAACTAGATGAGTAACAGTCCAGCCTAGCTCTTCGGCCTTCCCGCAATTTAATGCCGAATCGTCTTGGTTCTGTTAGCAACCCAGTTTCTCAAATCACATTTGAAGAGGAACTTACCAATGAAGTAGCAGTCTTTCACATCCTTCACTCCTGCTTCACTCATCGCTTTGTCGAACATTTCTGGGTGGGGTTTGCAAAGCATAGGCCTCTTCCCATAATCACAGAATGTCATGCCTTCGAACAGATCATCGATCCCCAGTAGGCGCACTACCCGCTTCCCGTGTGTAACGTAGGCATTGGTAAAGAGCCAGAGCTTGATCTTGGTCTTGTCTATATCCTCGAAGAGTTTTCGGAGCTGGGGATTGGGGACTAGAATCTCGTCTAGAGGAAGGGCATCATCCACTTGTCGGTTATATTCTAGAGGGTCAATTTGATGGTGTCGTACCAGTCCTTCAATGGCCAACCCATACGTCTTGTAGTACTCTTGGTGGAGTCTAAAGGCCTCTTCCTGATCCAATTCCAGATGCTTCATGAAGTATTCGTCGATCAACACTGTCATGTGATCGTGTACCTTCTTGCCTGGAGAAGGAATGAGTCAGACTAGGGGTAGTCAATCCGTTGGAAGTAGAGCTCACTCTTTTCATAAAGCTGTTGAAGGCTTCCGTCAGCAATATCTTTAAATCAAGGGGAGATACACGGACACAGTTGTCAATATCGAAGAAAAAGACCGGCCTATTGTCAGCCATCCTTGCAGAAGTTGTGTAACTTTTGGGGTTTTGGCCTTGAGCAAACGGGCTTTGAGTTCTATTTTTGTAACAGAGGATCTGAGACAAACCTGGCCTGAGCTGGTCGCTGTTATAAGATCTTAGTGAGAAGCACAGACGGCGCATTAATTATTCCCAAAGTTGCAGAGCAGAAGAATGTCCCAGGCTGTGTAGAACTTCGGGTGCATTCTCAGTGAATCCCGGCAAGCGCGGTGTGATTTTATCCACGTGCGGCTCTGACCCTAGCACTATACAGCAACGCTGCCCGACCTCCTCAAAATTTCCAGATCCTCATCTCCTTCGCCGAGTCCTGACACAATCAACATCTGGCGCCCAGATCAACTTGCTACAGTCTTTTCGCTTTGTACACTAGCATATTTATTCTCCGCATATAGGATTAACTAACTGGCAGCGTGCTTGTCGCAAACATGGCCCAAGGGGCTGGTGCTCCTGTCGCGACTCCCAATGGAGTCGACCGTCCTCTGACCGCCGAGGAGGTACGTTTGATAGGGGAGTACGAGAAAATCGTACAGTTCCGAGATGCTGTTTTAGCAGGCACACACCCCCGAGTAAAAATCCCGCCTCATCTTCTTGCAAAGCAAGCAAATGCGACTCGAAATTTCTCCACGCCTACCGTTTCGACTCCTCGTGTAAACAGCGTCGCCCAACGATCTACCCCCAACTCCCACTCCGAAGACGCATCCTCATCCCAATTCCGATCCCCCAATAACGCTCGCCCAGGTGCGCCGGTCTCCAAATCGGGAGTATCTGAGATCAATCCACTGCTATTGGAGAAGTCTGACGAGCTCGTTAAGGCTGAGATGAATTTACACAGGCAGAGGGTGGAGCGGGCTCTGAGAGACCAGATCGAGAAGCAGCGGATTGCGACCAAAGCTGCCCTGCAAACTTCTGAGTCTCTGCCCAATTTTGATATTTCTGAAGTTTTGTCAAAAGCCCTTGCTATTGTTCACCCTTCTACCGCGGTAGAAGTTCAACCTGCGGCCGTTGAAGATACTGCCGCAAGTGATTCTTTTGATGAGAACACTTTCTATTCAAGTCAACATGACCCTTCAGAGTGGTCAAATTCTTCACAAGGTCAGAGAGAACCCGTTGAAGTGCAGTCGGGCAGCTTAGTATCTGTGGGAGGTGGTGTTGGCGAGCCAATTTCTACTCAAAGTCACATTGAAGACCGCCAAAAGGTCGTGGCTAGTGCTTCTCTATCCACAAATAATCCGCCATCAGCGCAGAAGCAGCACTCACAGCACCTGACAGATGCAGCAAACCTTCACAAGCAACACCCAGCATTGAATAACTCGCATGCTGCTACGAGAGTAGCAACAAGCCGTAACTCTACAGACTCGCCACCCCACCAACCCGAGATCGGTACAAACAACACGTTGATGGGATCAAGGAGCATGGTTCCAAAGCCCAATGCTGATCAAGCAATTGTACAGAGCACTACAGATGATCCTTTGAGACAAGCATTCGTGGAAGATCGCGCTTCGCCTTTGATTCGTGCTCACAATTTATCTCCAATTGCCCCTCAACCAGCTCGAGTATCCCCGTTGGCTACTGCAAGAGAACCTCCGGTCCTTCGAGAGAATGTTCTTGCTAACGAAGCCGCACCTGCTCAAGTGGCCGCACTGCGCAATCAACCCGCTGGGACTTCAAGTACAGACAGTTCTCCAAAAGGGGTCAAAGCAGCCGAAAAGAAGAAAGGAGGAAACAAGAAGAAGAAGCGTAAAGCTAAAGACAACGGCGATACCCCAGATTCTCCATATATCAAGCCAGAGCCTCGATCACCATCACCATTCCCCGTCGCTCCTTTACCTCGACCGCAGAAACGACAGAGACAGTCCGGATATGCTGCTGAGCTTAATTATGATGAACCCCGATACGACGCCGAAGAAACTACCGCAGCACGCGCTCCAGAGCCGTATACAGAGGTACGAGAAACTCGGCCATATCAACGCGTCGAGGAATCCTACGAGCCTGGATTCCGCCGGCCAGCGCCCCCCCTTCGCCGCGTGGAAGACGGCTATCGGCGTACAGTCAGTGATGCCTATACCCGACGTCCTCAATCTCCGGCTGTATACGCCACACCTTCATATGCTCAAGGTGAAGCACGTCCTGTGAGGGCTGCCTCACATGCGATTGTAGATCGAAGAATTGAGGAGCCTAAATACTATCGAGAGCCCCTTCCGAGAACCATTGTGCGACCAGATGCGGATCGTGAACGATCCAGGTCTCCTATTATGCATGAGCGACGATCGCCAGTAGCTATGGGACCTCCACGACAGGCGGTTCGCATTGTCAGGGATGAATTTGGCAATGAATATTATGATCCTGCCCCAGTCACTCCTATACGCCAGTCCGTAGCTCCACCAGTCCGGTATAGAGAAGAAGTGGTATACGAGCGGCCTCCTGTAAGAACAATATCAGGCCGGGGCGAAGTCTACGAAGAAGATGGGGTCATGTATCGAAGACCCTCACCACCTACAGCAATTTCACGACGTGTTGTTACACAGCCAGAATACGCTATGGCACCACCGTCTGGATATCGATCTTACCGCGAACGTGAATACTCCGTTCGTCCATCGGGCTTGGGAACATCTGGAGAAGAATACGTCCCACGCCGTCAAGTTTACGAGGAAGCAATCCGCGAATATGCACCGAGAGCCCAGAGTATCCGTCCAGAAGCCGTTCGGTACGACATTCGGGATGAAGCTCCACATGAATATCACGCCAAGCCGGTTGTCCGTGAAGAGGCAGCCCATGAGTATGCCAGAGCAGCAAGCGTCCGACCTGATGCAGTAAGATACGAAGTTCGGGAAGATGCGCCTCGGGAGTACGCTCCTACTCGAGTCCAAGCACTCCGCGAAGAGGTTTCTCGCGACTATGCTCCCCGGCCTGGAAGTGTTCGTCCAGATCAAGTAAGATACGAAGATCGCGATGATCGTGAATACATTCCTAAGGCTCCAGTAGTTCGGGAAGACCGCCCTCGGGAGTATACAAGGGCTGGAAGTATCAGACCGGAGGCTATCAGATACGAAATCCCGGGAGAATATGGTGGACGAGTACAAAGTGTTCGTCCTGAAGCACCGCCGAGAGAATATGCTTCTAGTGTTCGCCCTGAAGGTCGACGAGAGATGGTACCACAGCCACAACGAGAATTCAGTGTTCGTCCTGTTGATTCTTTGAATCGCCGAGAGCAGGTCCCACTTTCTAAGGGAGAGAGATACTACGAGGAAGTACCAGCACAACGATCAGCTCCTGTTGCATTCATTGAACGACCCAGAGCCAGAGAGGCATCTGTGGTCGTGTATGCAGATGATGTGAGGAGCCAAGTGTACAGATAGGGTAGGGGTATAGGAATTCTATGGGTCAGGAATCAAAATTCAGCTGTCGGGTTATGGAGTCGAGACGCAAAAATGACTGCCATGGAAGGGTTATTATTTCAATGAGCATAGCATTGCGGCGTTACTTGCTTGTACCAATGAATGGCAAGCATTTTGTGGAAACGAAATGGAGGACTATGTACAAATATATCTTCACTTGTTGGTACCTAATAAGCCAATATATATTCCTAATAAATACATCGACTTACTCCTTTATTTGTTGTGCCTCTTATATTATTTTTATCTGTCCGTTTCCCTTTCCCCTACCCCCTGACTCTTGCATTGCATCTTTGTGGAATGTCATTTTGTTACCTCACCTAAGCTCGGCCCAAAATCTATCCCCGCCTTCCCTCTGATATGGGCCCGATAAACTCGGAGGGGTGAATTAGTTCTATTCTGTAAATTCCTGATGAAGTCATGACTACTGGTGCTCCAGAACACACGAAAACCTCATGGGAGCATTCGGGAAAATCATAATTTTGCTATTTGTAAAAAAAGGTTCATGTCGATCTTGGCTTGAAGGAGAGGGATTCCGGGACCTGGCGATCAGATCCCGATGCTCGGATGTCTGTGTGGGGGCTAGCGAGGTGTGCCATGGCACGGGGAATGTTTTATTGTCCACATCGAAGGAAACAAAGTTACAGGTTGTTTGTGAAGTGAGACATTTAAAAAGCTGGACTTGATATATTTTTCTTGCCCTATCGGCACTGATTTTGAATACCATGATGAAGTATTGGGGGAGGGGGAGGGGTAAAGTTGGAGACGGAACGTTGGGCTAGGAGGCGGAGCTGTTGATGTGCTAACTAAGGTAAGTCGTCATGATGTCAATTTGCTTCTGGGACAGATTTCTTCTTCTCGTGCTTACTATCGGTAGTAAAGATCAGACCAGGCCTCGACTTCAGAGAATGAAAACCAAGAACAGCCCACACTTTGACTTTTACTGCACGAGTTCCTTGTCTTGATACCTGCATCCTGCCTCACGCACCTGCAACACCCACGCGTAGCAAGAGCAAGCTGGTACCACTTTAAACTCTCTTGAACCTGGCTCGCGCACTTGGAAGTCTGACGGGAGAGACGCATCCAGCATCAGAAACAGTCACTGCTTTAATTGTTTGGACAGGTTCCGAGTCGAGTTGGGATTGGGATTGGGATTGGGACTATCAATCGGAACGCAAAGCCCGTTACAGCCGGCGTTATTAGCGAACGCAGCGCAGCTCACTGCTGACATTATCAAGTCAGCCCAGAACCTGGAAAGTACCACACTCCAGCCTGAGGATCCAGCACCAGCACCCAGCACCACGCAGCTTGCCGAATCCCTCCTTCCTCGCAGGCACGAGACTCGTTCTTCTCTCAACGTCAACGTCTTCTCGTCGACGTCCCTGCTCTCCCGGCCACAACATCCTCACCATGAATAAATTAGCAAACATGCGGCATTGGTCAGACAGGATGGCTCCTGGCTTTGGCATGTCGTCGAGGCCAAACCCCAACATGAATATGCCACCGATGACGCCGCTGCACAAGCCCATCCACGGCTCCCCCATCCTCCCTCCCACCGCCGAACAAACCACCATTCACTACTCTTTCAACGTCCCCTTCGCCTCTGACCTTGCTGGACCCAACACTGAGGACATTTTGTACGCGACCAAGGGTGCAGTCGAGCGGTGGACGCACCCCGAGGACGCGCCTGACGATGTCCCGATACACGAGCTTCCCGTACACGCGCAGAACGTCATGAATCTGCGGAAGCTCTGCAAAGACATCTCGACCGGCATCCTACCAATAGAGGCTCACGTCAAGTCATCCGAGCCGAAACGTGTCAAGGGACAGGTCACAAATGTGTGTCTTTCGGGAAGTCCGGATCTGGTACACAAGAGCAGAGAAGCGATCCTGAATGAGACCCCTTTGGCATTGGTAAGGCAGGCAATTCCCCTGCATGGCTTTTGCTAACAATCGGTGAAGCGTTGTGCTGTGGTTGATATCGAGGGGGATTTGGTCATAGATCCAGCTGCTACGGCCCTCAAGTCGAATGTCATCGACCATCTTGATTCCCTAGCAACCTTCTGCGGCGTTGACATTTTCCTGCTCGGCCCCAAGTTCGCATCCCCAACTGAAGTATCGAATGGAAATGGGGATGCAGGTCGTGATCAACGCTGGAGAGTTGCCATCTATGGTGACATGGAAAGCGCGGAGCATGCGAAGACACGGGTTTTGATCTTCATTGACAAATTGGTGTGTACAACCAACACAATATTAGGGGATATATCATTAATGATTGTTAGCTTGGACGTTTTGTTGACGGGACCATTCTCGAACTCTCCCTTCACACTGTCGTGTGCGGACGCTCGCGCAAGAACATCAAGCTCATCGAGTCAGCAACTAACACAGCAATCTACTTTCCGCCTCCGTTCTCTCAGGTCTATCGCTACTGCCCTCATGGCGCCGAGAGACGCAATCCAGAAGAGATATTCATCACAGGAGACACCCCACAGAACATTGCTATGGCCAAGCAGAAGATACATGAACTCATGTCACGCACCCGTCTTTTTATGAAGGATGCACCTATTTCGGCCGCAAAAATCGATAGTATCCTTTTGAACAGGCTAGACAAGGTCCGCAAAATCATGGAGACGAACGGCACTTTCATCCAATTCCCAACACTCGGCTCCCAGCGTGGATCACTGCGTATTCAAGGCGTAGAAGGATTGCACGTGGAGAGGACCGTGCGAGATATTATGTCTCTAGTAAGTTGGCGGATATCCCTCATGTATCGAAACTCTACTAACTTATAATGCAGACTGGTCAATTCTACGGTGCACAATGGGTTATCTTGCAAGCCGAGACAGCGCGTCTTCCATCGCCCACTGACATCCGCACTATGCTTTCCGATATTTGCGCAAATTCTGACGCTGATGTATCCTTCGAGAAGCTTACTTTCACCATTACAGGCTCCGATGATGCAGTCAAGGCAGCTTTGATGGTCATTTCCGAAATCAGGTTCGTTACCAGATCTCAGTACCAGATTCGAGTAAAGATTGAGCTTGCAAACGAGCACAAGGAGTTTGTGAGCGGGAAAAAGAATGGCAAAATCAACAAAATCATGGGGCAAAGTAGCGTGCAAATTATCTTCGATGGATTCAGCGAGTATAATTTCAACATCGATGTCTGTGCCGGGAATTACGACGCCATGAAATCTGGTTTGATGCTCGTCGAGCAGGAAATGCCGGCTTCGATCTCTTTCCACGTCCCCGATCAGTATCACAAGCGGATCATTGGCATTGGTGGCCAGCACATCCAGCGCATCATGAAGAAACACTCTGTCTTCGTCAAGTTCTCCAATGCTATGGATCGAGGCGGTGTTGGTCGAGAGGATGATGACATCAAGGTCGACAATGTCATCTGCCGTACGCCAGCTCGAAATGCTCAGAACCTTGAGCTTGTCAAATCTGAAATTTTGGACATGGTCGATAGAGTCGACTCGGAATTTACTTCGCAGACCGTGAATGTTGATCGATTGTACCACAGACAGCTCATTGCTCGCCTCGGTCAACTCGAAGAGCTCGAAAAGAAGTGGAATTGCAAAATCAGCTTCCCCAGCACTGAACAAGCTAGCGACGATGTCACCATCTCTGGACCGGAATGGCAGGTTCCACACTGCGTCGACGAGTTCCTCGGAATGGTTCCTGATAGCCATTCGCTGGTCCTGGCTCGCTCTCCCGAGCTGATGAAATACCTCGAGTCTAAGGAGTTTCGAACAAATTTAACCGCAAAGCTCAAAGCTCAGTATGTCGTTGAAGTGCATGTTGGCGAAGACGCCAACGAGCTTACAGAAGACGGTGGTCCTACCATCACCTTGCTCTGGCAGTTCACCCGAAACAACGCTGGAGGGGTACGAGACGCCATTGACTTGTTGCAAACATCGCTTGCATCTGCAGGAGTAGAAGCTATTATTGTCAAAGGTGCTATTGCTCGGCCAAAGTCTGATTCCTTCGAGGAGTCTCTTCAGTTCTTCGATTCGAAGCTCCTACAGCACTCTGCCCCAGTTTCAACCGACTCGCCAACTAAGTCATCTTTTGGTGATGATGTTGCTCGCGAACGGAGCAACATCTTCGACAAGCTTCGAAAGCCGGGAAGCATGACATCGATTTCTTCCTTCCTGGAGCGCCGTAAGAATAGCTCTCAGTCGCCTGCAAACTCTTTCTTCAAGAATGGGGGTTCTGGTAACGTCTCCAAGTCTTCCCTGATTTCTATTGAATCGACTAGGAGCTTCAATGCCGACCGCAATCCATGGAACGATAGTGGTGTAAACTTGCCGGACGATGACACTACACCATGGCCAACCCGCCATTTCGGCAATGGCAGCGGTAGCAGCAATGACCATAAGCCCACTCAACTACAGCATCCAGGCGATGCTACGCCGAGACACACTATGCGGGCTTCTACTGATAGTGGCGACCCTCTACTTCTCATTCAACCAATTCAGGATACCCAGGACCTATTGGCCCACCGCGTTCTTAAATGATCCTATTGTTTCCTCAATTTCCTAGAGTCACGGATTATACCCTGGCGCGCATACCCAAATACCAACTTGTGCTTTTGTTCGCGTTTTTGTCCTGTTCAGCTTGTTTTATTGTTTCTTTGCGGTTTTGAGTTGCGATCACTCGGTTGCTCTTTTTCGAGAGAAAAGCGAAAGATGCGGCGTCGGAAGTTTGAGAAATGATACAACTATAGAAAATTCGTCGTCAAACAGAGGAAAGGAAATACCAATTTGCTTTGGATTATGGTCGCTGGCGTGGTTGGGAATTAAATGCTGCTTTGTTTTACTTGGTTTCCTCTCTGCTCTTTTTCAATCGGCAGGTGGCGGCGGATGGTTAAGAGGGGGACGATAGGGGGCTTTGAAGGTGCTTTGGGGTTTTGGGTTGCTGAACAGGCTGGAATGACGGATGCATGGACGATTTGGGAAGGAATGAATGGAAGGGCTTGTGTGGGTGCATGTTACGATACCCACGCGATTCTACAAGAATAGAAAAGTTTCATTAAGAAAGCCCTGTGTCTTGCAGGTTGTGAATTCAGCATCGGCCGCGGAAAATTAACCACGACTCTAGAGCTTGTACCCTTTTTCCATGGCTGGATTGCTTCTCTTGACGGGGGTATATGGAGCGCCATGGCAGCCTTTTGAGGTGAACATCAGTGGGCATGAAGGCGCCCCTCTCTAATTTCAATCCCCGTTCCTCGAGCTGACACCTTGCAGCAGGTCACTCTTGCGTTGCTGATGGAATGCCAGGTCGAAATCTCTCATGACCCTTTGCTTGAAGATTCCATACTTTCCAGCGGTCCAAAATCAGCGCTCCTTATCTCAACACAGAAGGTTCTTCGCTGCAGTCAGATTGATAAGCCGTGGCCCGTTTCTTGAACACCGAGCGCCGATTCCGAGATGATGGCGGATCGTATCTACCATCGCCTTCTCATTCGTTGAGCCCCATATAAAACCCCAATGAAAGCCCCTCCCAACTCCGCGACCGAAATGTTGACTAAATCCGATCCCAGCTCCTTCTTCAGGAAAGTCTTCGTGTGACTTCCTTCCCCATTTATTTCCTTTCCTTTCGCAAATTATCTTCTCTTAAGCCGACCTCTTAAGCCGTGGAAGATGGTATCCGCCAGCGGCGTTGGCACTGTGCAAGCGCGGCGTCGAAATGGCAAGCAGCACGCATGTGAGCCATGTAGGAAAGCTAAGATCGCCTGCGATCATTCTCTCCCTTGCTGCGAACGCTGTAAACGTAGGAAGGTTACAGAAAAATGCGTGTATCTCGCTGCGCCTATGACCCGGCCGGCCGGCTCAGGCACTGCACCGCCCGGAAGTGAGACCGGGAGAAAAGAACAACGGCATCCATTGCCTACACCCTCCGTATCAGCCGCACCATCTATCGCTTCACCTCCACTCAGTGAGACACACGTCTCAAAGGAAGTACGATCCCCAGTTTCTGACGGTCCGTTCATCAAATCCGGGGGCTTCTTTGGACCAACAAACTTCTCCGCTGTCTTCCTTGAGAACCGTGATAACCTGGTATCTGGCAACGAAGAAATGCACATCTCCAACGACTCTGAGGACCCTCCGCCACCGTCAACCAGCCTTCAGTCTCAAACGTTTCTCATGTTGGCCGGGTCAGGCTGCGAATGCAATCCTCGGGTAGAACTTGGTGCCAAGGTCCTTATGGCGCTGCCTGACAAGAACACATGTAATTTTTTGCTTGAATGGTATTATGAGAAGTGCCATGAGTGTGTTTTTTTCAAGCACACGATTGTGAGCTGTGCAAAGAGCCTGTAGGTAACAATGGGCCTCCGACCCAATTTCATCTGCTACATCTCAATCCTTCCTGAGCTTAGCTCAAAACTAGGCGTATCTCTTCCTCATCCCAAGGCATTCTTCAATAGCCAATTACTGACTCCGTCTCCCTATAGGTGGCAATTCCATGGTTCTTTTCTCAACGAGCCTAGGACTACAGAGAATCTCCACGATGTTTCAGTTTTACTATGCAAAAACTCAACCACTGTTCTAGAGGAGCCTCATGGCTCGGGCGAATATTATAAATGGCTAGACTCATTTACGGGCAGCAACATGAGATGGGAGACCATTGGCATCGTGTTTGCTTGCCTCGTGACGGCGACCCTTAGTTTACCTGAGAGAGACGCCTTTTTCTGCACGCAGAGAGGAGATAGGAGGGATAGGAAACTTTTCGCTGTCGAGATGAAGGATTGCGTTCAGGCCTGTATCACATTGAGCAATTGGAAAGATCTAATCAATCTTCCTATGGTCGCTCTCCTCGCGAAAAATCTGATCCTTCAGACCGTGATTAGTGGTGATACTAGTAAGTCATACCCGATTTACAAAGAAGACCATATGCTTACTACGCCGGCAGGTCTGATCGTCTGGCGACAATTGGGGGATCTAATAAGCTCTTCAACGGCTCTGGGTCTCCATCGACAATTACCTACGGAACAACCAGTATCCTTTCTCGTGGAAATGAAGAAAAGGCTCTTCACGCTCGTATTCAACATGGATAAAGGAACCTCTTGTATCACCGGACGGCCTCCATCCCTCAGCTACCGCTATACGCGGTTCAAGATTCCGTTGGATCTGAGCGACGAAGAACTAATTGCGGGTGGTGAAGAACTTGTAAACGCTGTGAGCAAATTAGACAAAGAGGGCTGGAACAGAGAAGGTAAAATCTATCCGGCAACTACATGTCGAGCACATGGCATTTTATCGATTATTTTGAACGAGATCCTCGAGTTATCACTTGGCGACCCTGCAGAGTGCACCGAGGAGAAAACAAAGTCAGTACCCCCCAATTTCCGCCACTTCTAGCTAACTTCCCTAGACTTCTTATTGCTCGGCTACAAACGACATACAACAATTTCCCGAGCTATCTTCACTTTTCGCTCCATGATCCGTCCAATACTGAGCGTAGCGATTACGCCTTCTGGAAGACTCTTTGCACACGCAACTCGTTCTTGGAACGCCTTCTGCTTCTCGAACGAATAGGGTATAAGCGAGGCTGGCTCGACGGGCAAAATATGGTCGATGTCGCGACTGAAATGCTAGAACTCACCGTTTCAATATGGGTTCAGCGTGATCGTTTCGTCCAGCACCACCAAGACTTCGACTGGATGCTGATGATATGGGGTGTTCCATCCTCTGGGGTTCTATGTGTGGAGTTGTTAAAGAGGCTTAAGAATCCAAGAGGTCCTCATCCTAAGCTGAAGAGAAGTGAGATTGTGCAGAACTTAAGCCTGCTAATTGGGTTTTTGGAGTGGGTACGTCCGGCAGCGGGCAATTATCAGTTATGTACGCGTATGAGATTGATCATCAAGAGGATATTGGACCAGATTCTAGATCCCAGTCCGCCTGCATCCATGCCTCCCATCCAGCAATCGCAAAGTTCTGGGCCCCTGGAAATTACGGATACCACCGAGGGCGGAACTCTCGATATCATCGGCCCGTTCGACACGGCTGTTCCTAACCCGGGAGCCTTCGACCTTAGCAGTTACGACAACGAAGTTGATAATTTGGATTGGTTGAACGGTATTGACTGGTCAAGAGGGCCGTGGATTGACATGGGCCAAGACTTCGCGGGGTTGAAATGGAGTGGGGGATTTTGAGGCCTCGATGAAGAGACGTAATCATGGCACAGATACCAGAAGGTTCTTGAATCTTGACTGAAAAGGGATGTTTGTTGCATTTCGAGGCATCGCTTGGCATATCTCTAGGGAGTCGTATCTTTGACGATGACCAGGCCAAGGAATCGAGGTATGGTTACGCAACTTCCGCTTTGCCGATGGAAATTCGAACAATGTCCTTTTCAATTATAGGTGAGGATAGAGAGCCACGTGCTGGACGCAAGAACCGGGACTGTCAGAATCCGCAATATTTAGTCCCGCTTTTCCATCCACTACGAGAGAGCTCCGGTTGCTTAGCTGCTGGGCATCTCAGGAAGACAATATCATCAACAAGAGAAGAAATGATAGGTTAAGTCCCCAAACCCAGCAACCAACCCATTGCGGCAAAGAGATCCAAAATTCTATTTGCATATCGCCTTTTCGCGGCCAGGGGAGCTTGCGATATATGAGAAATATACTGTCATCATATGAAATGACGGAAACGTAGAAACTAGTCGGATTTCGTCACTATAATTTGAGGGAACGGTGCAAACAATTTCCCTCTATCGTGGTAACGAATATTAGGATGGCTTTAGCCGTTCAAGAAGAGAGGGTACAAAGTCTGGATTGAATGAGGGGAACATGCTTCTCCTGAAAGGGAATGCAAAACTTTGTTGCATATCGCAATGTCTGGGCACTGGAGTCATTGGATGATCACTCAGTATTTTTTAAGTGCTTCTAGCAGATTTGAGATATATTGATGGAATCTGCTTCTTGGTAGTGCCTTTGATGGTGCAAGTTTAGCGGGGAGGCGGATCAAAAGATGGTCGAGGCCCTAGCTCGGTGTTCAGATGAAGCAGTCTTTCATATGATGTTTGAGAGCATATACACGTGGGGAACACACTATTGGTGGTCGTTCAGTTCTTTCCCATGCGCTTTCTCGCAATGTTGTTGGTATTTCACGAGGTGATTGCTTTGCCTCAAGTTGCAGATACGAGATATCATCATATCAGTATCGACTGGCAAGTTTCGGAGATTTTATCAATGCAACCTCTTATCTTGGTCATTAATACGTCAGCTATGCACTGTTTCTCTCATATCTAGTGATATGCCGTCATGTTTCGGGATTCTCGAGAAGAGACCATGTTGGTGTACTTCTCATTCTCAACTCCTTAAGTGTGTGGACACTTACAAAAACTAGACTTAGCCTGGAGTTACGTTGCAGTTCACAAATCTCACACAGATAATTTAGCCCGATCGGGATGTCATCTAGAACCAGAAGAGTAGTTTGTTGCAAATCGCTCGGAAACTTGGCATTACGCGTCCGCCGAATGAGGAGAACCTTCGGAGTTTTTGTTGCATTTCTCTGTCGCTTATGCAAGGTGATATAGGTTGTACCGTTATTCGATACTGTGACTCGCTAGGAGTTGTCCTTTAAGCTTTGCAAATGGGGCACCAAGTGGAAATTCGGGTTGAAAGAGGAGTTTCTTGCATGCCTCTTTCAGCCCTGTAGCTACGGCAAGTGGGGTCATAGCATGTAATATGGGGCCCGTTGGAGACTAGAAGCATCTTGTGGATGCTTTGTGGGAGCTTCAGAGACGAGACTGGAAGTTTGCTGCAAGTCGCACTCAGCCCTACGAGTGGTGTCGTAATTCTCCTCTAGGTATCTTTTTTTCTACCTCGTCATTCCTGCGCTAGGGTGATTCAAGTGCGAAGCCGGTGGAAATAGTGACATTTATCTACTCTTTCAGAATACGAGGAACATTGACCTCACTCTGTCTAGTAGCATTCGATATTCTGTGAAGACCTCTCAAGCTGAAGGCTTTTGGAACTCAGCGAGCGACTTCATACTCCGGGAAATCAAAACGGGACGCAGATGAGTTCAAATTGCCGTTACACACGCATTGTTTTCGGAAGTTTGACATTGACCTCATCTCCGACACAAGGTCCATCTTATCCCTAGAATGACATCGAGACTCCCGCCCTAATTCCCCATTGAGGAGTCTACAAGTTCTGTTGCACTTCGCGAAAGATGGTAAATGATCGTATTCTTTTCAAATACCATATTTTCCCCATGGAGAATGTAAGATTGCCATCAGGCGTCACCATCTAGCTCAAAAGGCCAAGGATCTTTCTGGTCCCAGAGATAGAGCATTCGCGTCCTTCGTTTTCGGAGCATAGAAGTTCTAGCACACTACTTAAGGGTACTAAGGTACATGACGAAAAGATTCAAGTTTCTCAGGAAACAGGCGAGTCCTTGAGGGCGGAAGGCTAGAGTCTGGCCCGCCAAGAAAGTGCCCCAAGAATTCCAGATTACTTCAAGTTCTAGCTCTGGGTCAGTTTTAACGCAGCTTGCAATTGGCAGGATACTTTTGTTGCATTTCGCAATTTTGAGGGGTTAATCTTGACAGGTGTCACATTCGACCCTTAGTGTGGTCATTGATTTTTAGTTCTCTTTGGCCAGACGAAGATGGAGTCATTCTGCTAGAGAAGCTGCGGAAAGTTCTGGGCCACGACTCGAGTTCGATCCAGAAACAGGACTTGCCTGATCTCGAATTGGAAAGAAGGAATATTTGTTGCACTTCGTACAAGAGGCAATAACCCACATAAAAAGGCAGCAACTCACTCCGGCTCTTAGGTGGAAACCACTAACTCTGTGCACAGGGCAAAACCTCTTTGGAGGCTCGCGGTGGACAGAAAAAGCGGCACTAATTACTGCCCATTTTGAATGTCCCACTCGGCGTGGCACATTCAGAATCAGTGCCGCTTTTTTTGTCCACCAGAAGGGAGGATGTCACTATGTGGGGTGCCTGAGGCAGCCACCTCTATTTAGACAGCTCCAGTCTCTTTCAATTCATTCACATCACCTACTACAGCGCTACACACTACCACTCAGAAGAAAATTGGCCGGAATTGGGAAAGTTCTAGTGCCTCCTAAATGACATATTGGTACTACCAAGCTTCAGACATCAAATCACAAAATCTGCAACTAGAGCAAACTCGACGTAATAATGAAAATTTAGCCTCTTCTAGCCTGTCCAGAAATCTATAAAAGAACTCTCTCTCCCGCTTCCTTGGTCTTTTTCTTTTTTTCTTCTTCTTCTTCACCCCCAAGCTTCTGTTTTACTATTCCACTGGTTTGAAGACCGGTGTAGTCTCGGTTGGGCACTCAATTTTTTCATTGCTTGTCCTGACTGGTTCAGGCATGTGAAGAAGAATTTCTTGTCGCTAACTTTATCTAACATATTTGATACTGACGTTTCGTATTCTTTTTCTCACGCATTGTGCATTTCAGAATAGGCTAAGAATTTTCGAAGTCACGTCTTGCCCCTTCAGCAAGTTTCTCATCTACCAATACTCGCCATCCTAACATGGCCAACGCCTTCGAGCATATGATGGCGGCTTCATGGGCCTCATCTGTTGCGGCGGCAGTAGTAAAGGAGGAATGATGCCCGACCGTGCCTTTTGGAGCGGGGATGGCGAAAGCACCGTGGAACGAGGGGACAGCGTACGAGACGTTTCCTGATCAGCTGTCAACATCTAAGTACTGTTTCTCTAGAAGTGGGAAAACTACCCATATCTGTAGATGCCATGAAAGTGTTGTCGTCTTTTAGGAGAATCTTCTCGCCAAGATCTGCCATGTTCTCAACATACGCCTGGCAGAGCGTTTCATTTACGCGGAGGTCCTTGTAAGTGGGTGTGCTTGAAAAGGTCAGCATGATGAGTTATAGATCCAGTGTATGAGCACTTACTGAATGTAATTTACTTTGCAGCCGGTGGAAATGGCAGCGGCGTCGAAGCAAGATTTGACTCTGGGTATTAATTTAGCTGCTCTTTCCAGTGTCGGGCTACGAGCATTAACGTTTAACCTTGTGTATTCCGGAATCACGTTTGGAACTTTGCCGCCATCCTCAATAACGCTATGAATCCGCTCATCTGGTTGAATTTGCTGACGCATCAAGGAGATATTGCTGTACGCAGCAACTGCGGCATCGAGGGCGTTTACCCCGCTCCAAGGTTCACTTGCTGCATGGGCAGCCTTCCCTCTGAATTCTACCAACATCTTGTAGCTAACCATCAATTTCCATCCTCCAACACCTGAGTACTTCCCGTCATACATATCAACTGTAGGATGGCACATAATAGCGGCTGCGGGGCCATCCTTGAAGGCACCTGCCTCGATGAGTTTGATTTTGCCGCCACCTCCTTCCTCGGCAGGAGTTCCTAGTATCCTCACCCGACCAGGAATACCCAGTTTTTGTCTCGCCTTCGCAAGTCCAATGAAGGCCGCAATTGATGATGTTGCTATTAGGTTATGGCCACACCCGTGCCCGATTCCTGGCAATGCATCATATTCTGCGCAGAATATGACAAGTCGACCTCCAGAGCCAATTTCGGCCTCAAATGATGTTTCTAGGCCATAAGCATGTCGGGTCACTTTGAAACCTTGAGTCTCGAGGAAGTCTGTCAAGGTCTTGTGGGCAAATATTTCTTGGTAACCTAGCTCGGGGTGATCGTGGATGGATCTATTGAGCGCCCGCGATTCTTTCCCAATACGATCAATGGATTCGTAAACTGCGGCACGTGCTTGTTCCACGGAAGGCACGAGGACCGTGGAACGAATGACTGTCATGGTAATGATATAATGTTCGGACAGCAAGAAAGATGATATTTCGAGTCCTGTACCCCGCCCTCCGCCAGTGAGGTATAAATAGGGTTGCGGAAGGAAATGATCAAAATCGACGATTATTACGTCCTTTCGAACGATTTGTCTGAAAGATATGCTTGGATCAATAAACAAATATATGAAATGAAGCTCCGTTATTGTACTTGCTTTGCGAAAATGATGTTTACGGCCAAGGAGGTCAGCACTATTGCCGATGCTACTGTAAGTTGACAGAAGAGGAAGGTCCATCCCACCCTTGCATTACTTAAAGACCAACGGGCTTCCGAAAACGGGTTTCAAATATTCAAACAATTGTTCAGTGATCGTGGAGGTTTCTCTACTTTTGATGAGAGACTCCAATCTGTACTCTCTTTCTGGGAGCCGGGCAAAATTTGCCTATCTAGGTCTCTTCCCAAACTTGTGGTGACAGAATCACAAACGCATTCTTGTTCTAAAGGACTTGGTCAATCAGAACACTCCACCAATGCTGCGATGCTCTGCCATATAAAACGAGTTGCTTAGTCGACCAGCCGGCGACGCATCCGAACAGTAGGAAATTGCCAGAGTCTTAGACCTACAGTGCGGGATGAAAAGTCCTGCTAGAATCACAGTGTTTTCTCGCAGTGGCCACCAAGCTCCGACAATTATCTGCTGTTAAGAGGGGATAAGGAAGCAAATTTTGATACAGCGTTTGCGGTGCCGCAAAAGTAAGCCCATTTGCAATGAAGAAAGAGCGATTGGCCTACGACCCATGCACTTGCCTCGCGAGGCACTGCCATCGCTTATCGCATCGAAAATTCTCATTTTTGAAAGGCCGACTCAAGTTTACCTTTGTCGGTTGGTTTCCTTTGGACTGTCTTTCCAAAATCGGCGCAGCTGTAGAGAGACCATCTACAAATCCACCAGTGTCAAGTTTCCTCGTCCCGTCTGCAATTGTCGAGAATTTCGGCACCATCTACTCTGATAGTGTCACAGGGATCATTCTGTGAGGATCTGTAGTGGATTTCCTCACAATGAGTGAAAGAAAAGAATGCATTTAAACTCTAGTCCGACGAACGTCGGTCCAGATGCCCCTTCAATAACGAAATACTTTTCCTCCCTCATAACCGTCCAGCTTGCGGAAGACATCCCCAAATTGTGGCATGGAGAGTGTATGTAGTTTGTTTCGCAAGCTATTGCGGTATTTCTGATATTCGGTTTGGATCAGCTGTCAGTCCGTCACATCAATCCTGGGCTCGGGCAGCTGGAAAAATCTCTCAAACCACTAGCAACCTTCAGACAGCTCATGTTATTGCAACTGACAGCTTTCCATTCAAAGACAGCCCACATACTTTAACAGGCTCTCGTGCTGCTAGTCACCTTCATTGACAGCATTCTGATTCGGGGGGTCACTAGATTCCGGTGAAATTTCCGGTGCTTCCTGTCACGGGTACAGTACAGTCGATATCACAAAGGAAACAATTGTGGATGGTCTTCTCTCTTGAACGTGCTATCCGAAGAGCATTATTGGACTAGAGTGATTGTTTGAAAGTGGATTCGGCAGTACAATGACGGTGGTACGCGTTCCTCATGGTGGTTTTCTTCTCCGAGTTGGGAACGGGCATTATTTGGACGAGTGGAGAAGAGGCCGTGTTGTGACTCGTATTGCGAGCAATCGTAATAGAATGGATTTGCTGAGACTGTCTTGAGTCTCATGGGATAAATGCATTGATGACGGATGGTCCGGGTTGCGCCACGGGGCTGTGGTCAGCCAGCCTGTATCACCAACTTATATCCAACAAAGGAAGATACTGGGCAGAAATTATTTGTTGCACATCGCAAATATCAAGATCTTCACTCTGTATCTGAAATAGGCAAGACTGACGATCAGTTGGAAGTTCCAGATCCTTTTCTGTTGTAGAGGGAGGTGCCGCGGGACCGCCGGCCCAGGACATGGTACATTTCCACATCGGGCGTCAAAAGAAGGAAGATACCAGAGACCACAGCTTTGTTGCATTTCGCAATCTTCACGATCTTCACTCCTCCTGGCTGAGTTAGGCTTGGTCCTACGAGAAGGACATCATTTGATCGCTCGAGCTGGAGTCTCGAACGTTGTGGCAGAAGATGTTGCACATCGCAGTTTTCGAGATCACCACGCTCATATCTGAGATAGGAAAGGTCTGCAGAGGAATGATCCAAAGCCAGAACTTAGGCGTCAGCAGAGCGAGCCTGAAGGTCCTCAATTTCGGCCGAAGAAATGGAATTCAGCGTTTGTTGCACATCGCAGTTCTGAGGATCAGCACGCTCGAATCTCAAAAACAGGAATAGCACCCATGTTGAAGGGTTTTCGAGGCACCAAAATGCGAGTCTCGAACAGTCTGAAAGTCGGAAGATTATTTCGGGCGCCAATCACAGCTCGCCGTCGTCCCGTCGTCTGCAAAGTGATCGACACTGACACGGGTCAAGATGTCAAGATGAATGTCGGCTGGAGTCTAGAACGCGATCGATTATCGGAATGCGGAGCGGTTGGATGCAGCGTCACCAGCGTGCTGAGGTTACATCGTTTCAAGGGTCCGAAACATCCCCACGTCGCTTGGGACTTGGAATGAAGCCGAGGCCGAGACCACTGGGCACTGACTTCCGAGTTCTCTTCTAGTGAAAGTCATGGTACTAAAGTAGTTTGAGCTCAAATTCGACAAATTCCCTCGCGTGATTCCCATATCATGATCCAAGTATGATATCGGAGCTTAGCTTTGTACTATTGTACTGAGCTAGCCGTTTAGTTCAGCCCTATACGCCCTAGACAGCCGGCCCCCCATTCCGGCCACGTTGTGTCACACCAAACTCTGACTTCATTTAAATCCAAAGACCGGCTGCCACCAGACTTACATTTCCACCGACTTAGTTGCCGGTTGCCAACCTTACATCAAGCACTAATCATCACCAGCCCCGAAAGTACTAAGCATCATCAGCGCCAGAAGCTAACGATAATCAACCGCCGAAGGGAAAACGGGGATATTTTAGACCGCAGAACTGAATGTCATAGTTCTCTTTGAGCCGCCCAGAAGAGGAACACACAGCATTTGTTGCAAATCGCTCGGAACGTCCATATACCGGGGACATAAAGTCAAGGGCTAGGCTCTGTCCTTCCGCCCTTGACTGGGCAAAAGCGCAGATTGCCAGACATCCTCCCCCAAAAGCACTTCCGAGAGGCAGGTCATGGTATAGATTGGGACTTTGCTGAAGAGTGTCCTATTCCCATACTTCATCTAGAGTTGCTGATGAGGGCCAAGTCGGCAGTACAAAACTCTCACAGCAAACGGGTGACTTGATATGAGCCTCTGCTCTCAATCTATGGACCGAGTTAGTAGGTAACTCGAGTGTCGAACATTTTGTTGGACAGCATACTTTCGTTACTCATACTCCAGACTCACGAGCAGCTCCCAGTGAGTCACCAATGAGGGCCATCACCCACGCGGATCCAAACATTTCACTCAAAAGCGGACGCGTCGGACGCTCTCCGAAGCAACATCACGTCAAGTAGATTTGACAATCCCGTCTCATTATCTCATACATTTTAGGACATTCAAGCGTGTCCAAAGGATGCCAAGAGATGAAAACCCTGATAACTTGCCGAGTTAGGAGTCGGGTATTTGGGAAGATGACTTAGAGCATCGAGTTTCCATTTGAAAAAAGTCTGGTCATACAGCGTACACAAACGGAAAGGTAGCCTGCCATTGCATTCAGGATCAGCAATGGCCCAGTATCTAACTCATCATTCCCAGCTGATGGACTTTTCCCGATGAAGTCGAATCAATAATTTGTTGCACATCCCTGTACCTGTAGTTTCCCGACTGAAGCCGATGATGATGTCTTTGAACCATCTTTCCAAAGACCCGACTCTTAAATGCATTGACTAGCAGTACATGCGCCGTACAGTACTTCTCCGCCTCTTCGATCATGACTAGCTACACACACGAGACTAATGCCTAGCTGTGAAATCTATTCCTATCACAGAAGATCAAAATAATGTTGCACGTCGCTAGTGGCTGATAACCACCGTCACATTCCAATTGGAAAGAATCGACGATGAAGTCACGAACTAATGAGCAAATCACCACTGCTAGCTCTAGACTCTATCCTTGTCCAAGATTGTTGTTACAAATCGCAAAAACAGCCACAAACGTGATGTTATCTAGTCATGTAGCCCAAAAATGAAGCCGGCGGCATTTCAAGAAAATCAATGATGAAGGTGTGGAGGTATGGGGAAAGATGTATTGATATACCAACTCCTAGTTTGGAAAAACTATCCCTGAAAAAGAAGGGGCGATTTTGTTGCACGTCGCTGGCACACTTTGGAATCAACGTGTCATCGTACTATCAAAGTCCAGAACACTGCAAGGCTGAATTAGACTTTTCGAAGCCTCTACTATTCCCAAAAGAGAGGGAGAATCAACCTTGTCGCACATTATTGACCCCTGCAGTCTGTGTGTAGCTCCCGGATCTAACATGAAGGGCGTTTGCCGCACCCAAGACGGGGTGGCCAGAACACCGCAGGGCTGAACTAGCCTCCTAGCCACACCCTGCGTCTAACGTCGAAAGAAGCCTTGAGAAGCAAGTGAGGTGGAGCACTGTGTAGGTATTATCATATCATCATCATAATCATCAAAACCAAGCGTCAACGCCAAGCGCCGACCATGCAAAATGCTCTGCTTCCCCATCCCTATCCCACCCACTGATCATCACGGCGAAATCGGCGTAGCTGTGGCATCCTCGACCGCTTCAGCAACAGCGCTAGAACGCTCCGCGGCGTCAGGCTTTTTCGGAATCATTTCTTCCAATTTCTTTGACTCTTCGGACATTACAGGATCCGGCGCGGTCTCCTTTGGCTTCGCCTCGTCCATCTCTTCGTGGAACTTCGATGGATGTAACGTAGGAGATACTACGTCCGCCTTTTTGGTCTCCACGCTGTGGGAATGCGTGTGATTGGATTCGGCATCAAAAATGCTCTCCTCAAAACTCTCCTGTGTTTTCGGTCTGTCGTCAGTCTTGCCGGTGGGGTTGGGTACCGCTGCTGATTTCTCGTTCCGGTATGGTACAGTTGAAGGAGACGGGGAGTTCTCCTTCCCCTTTGGCATCCCCGATGACGAAGTGCTCCTTCCCACGCCCCATCCTGTTTTCCGTTTCTCGCCCATCCATGTCCCCCAACTCCCAATGTATGCGCCGGCCTTAGACCCTACACTTTGAACCGTCTGTTTTGCGCCGTTGAGGTCTGGTGCTTGAAATCCTGGCGATGGTAGGGCTGTTCCGTTCCGCTCTGCTTCTCGTTTGGCTTCTTCGTGCTTTCTCCTTTGACTCTCTTTCAGGGCCTCCATATCTGCGTACAGCTTATTGAAAACCGTGCTCGCTTTCTCCCGGCCAGCTGCTAAATTTCTCCCCAGTACCTCCTTTCCCACCGCAAACCGTTCATCAAGATGGAACTCTTTGACTTGTTCAGCGATCCGGCGCTGCACATCATCGATTGTAAGACCACCTGCACATGGATGCTTAGGCTCAACAATATCAAAAAGATGCGAATCCGTGTTCCTCTCCCAAATGCGATAGTTTTCACTCCGGGTCCAAGCCTCGATCCAATCAGAGCCGAAGTCTTGTGCAGGATCGCCTTCTACATGAGGCAGCATGGCCTTCGGGTTGTGTGCGTGGTGATTCAGATAGTTGTGGCATTTTACTGAGGATATTAGTGACAAGAGGTACTCTTCGAATTGTAAACGAATGAACTCTTCCGAGCCCACGTAGCCCATCGTCTTTGGTCGCCCCGGGTTTGCTTCGTCCCAGGTGTCGTTAACAGATTGAGTGATAAAGTCGATCCAGCGGCGATCGGCTGCGGAGAGGGTGAGTGCTGCCCGTAAAGAGGACGATGTGATATTGATCGTGTCTTCGTCCAGGTTGATAAGGATGTCGCTGTAGCGATCTTTTTGTTGTAAAAGAAGAGAATTCGTAGAACCAACAATATAGGATTTCGTTCCGTAGTCTGCCAGGATATCGAGTTGTTGTAATGGGGTATAAGGACCAAAAAGACTCCCCTGAATGGATTCGGTTAGCGGGGATCTGCGACAGGGGATTTCCACCTACCTTTCCAAAAATCTGTAGTGGCAAGCCCATATATGACAGCAAGGAACTTCTATCACTAGTTTTCAAACTTGTCGGTTTAACCAAATGCTTCTCATAATTATCCAACTCGGGATCTGCGCAATCTTGGAGATTCCGAATGAGGCCCGGTATCAGAGATATAAGTGAGAATTGCATCATGCATAGTCTCTCGCACCTTGTTCCAAAGAAAAGCATCTACAGAAGTTAGTTGTTGTCTTGAAATTTCTTTGAAGATTCTGTACCTTTGGCTGCAATAAGCAACATTTGAAAAGAACCAATGTCTGCCATCTGAACTCTCTAACCAATTCTCGTAAACTCATTCCCAAATATTCCTCCCGGTCTTCCTCAGCCAACCCCACTCCTCTTTCTTTCTCTTCTTTCAGGCTTTCTTGAAATCTTTTCAGAATTTCCGTATCCGTAAACTCTCGCTGCGCAAACCACGCACTTGTGACCACGCCCAGTCTTTCCCTTAACATGCCGAAAAATTGAGGCGAATCGGCTATTACCACCACAGCCTTCTGTACCGTAGAGCGAGTCACATCTGAGGGTCGATTCAGAAGAGCAGACGCGTCCATCTGCCGTGTACAAGATATGCCAAAGAGAGAGGTCGCAGGCAGGTCGCCACGCGCGGGGCGGAGGAGGGTGAAGTAGGAGAAATCTTCGGATGATCTTTATACAACCGACTATCAGCTTCCAGCCAGCAAAGGGACAGAGCTAGAAGGGAACTCACGCGTGCGCCCCATCGCTCAATGCCATAAAGGGCAGTAGAGGCCAGTCATTATCCGCAGCTGGATCTACCCCTTCCTCAACTCCAAACCAAGATTCTACCTCGGGGCCCCTGTGTTGCTGGTCAGCCCATTGCCAAGCTTACTGCCACTCCGCTGTCCTCGAGGGAGCTTACCTAGCATGATGGAAACCGACAACTGTGACAAGAGGAATGAAGCCATTGCTTGCCGGCGCAGGCTGAGCAGGTATAGGTGTTGCTCCCTTATTCTCCATCTTGGTTCTTAGTTTGTTGACTGGTGGCAACCCAATTCAAACCCTCAGTTGTCCGTTTTTTCTCCCTCAGCTTCCCAATTTCGAATCCGCAAGAAAGATGCTCTCGGTCGAGAATATCCGCAACCGCTCAATGCATGATGTCGCCCTTCTGAGTTCCAGTAGAAGTTAAGGAATGTCGAGGTCGGCTTCCGTGGGGGGGGGGGGCTAGGTTCGATCTGCTCTCCGAAGTTTCTCCTAAATTTCTCTTTTCAAGCTTCAATTCGCAGATCTCCAAAGTCGAAAACGGGGCCGCAGCATCGAGATCTCGCACAAGGACAGATTATGAACACGTCCACGTCTTGTGCATTTGCATCTGCATCTACTTGCGACCAATTCTGACCGCTCACTCACCACAATCTTTTGGCGTATGCATGCCAGCGAATCCACCGATAGCGTCCCAATCAGCAGCCCGACAACCGGGATCCTGCGATAGGCGACCAGAGAAGATCGTAACCCTACAGTATCACGTGTTGCTATATGATTCCTGTTCCGCTGCATGACAAGCTGCACGTCAATTTAAATAACGTGGGTGATAGGTGTTTCTTATTTCCCGAAGTATACCAAAATTGGGGCGGCGTGCTGCCGGGCTGCGAAAGGAAGGTAGGAGTGCAGTTGTTCAAGCCCGATTTGTGGTTCTCCTTCATCATTTTCCCCCAATGCCATGACTGAAGCTGTATATACATTCTGGTGTCGTGTCGGAGTGTGAATCTCCGGTAAAAGGGCTGCATGTTGCTTCCCAAAGCTTCGGTCAGGAATCTTCAGAAGGCGTACGGGAATATTGCTCGGTCCGGGCCTCACTGCAGTGAGATCCGAAAGGGGGTGAGTGCATTTGTACAATTCATCAATGCTCCTGGGTATAGTATCCTCTTCATATTTCCTGCTATTTCCCGTCTTCACATCACCATCCAGGGGGAACTTTCCTCCATTGGCTTTTTGTGGGGTATTACATTGTCCTATCAAGTGAGACGTCAGACGGGTGTTACGGGTAGAATCTCAACCTTTTCGAGGGCATCTTCGTACTTTCAATTTGTGTTGCCTTGCTTATTTAATCCCAAGCAAGACTTTCGACGGCATTTTACCTATACTTGAGTGGCGAACAGTCATCAAAGGTCATTGAGTACCATTCACCAGTCCCTTTCCCCCAAGATTTCTGCTTAGAGGTTGCACATAAAGATGCTGCTGGTAGCCCTTCACCGTGATGCCAATCTCTACGAAGAGGTCCTCGAGGCCTATTATGATGCCAAACTCCTTCCGGGACTGTCGATACCTCAAATAATTCATTGCCAAATAGGGGGTGTGGTTGAATGGAGCGTCTTCTTGAAATGGGGACCTCAGGACACCAATGGAACGAATGACCCTGGTTTGACAGCAATTATGTTTTCGAAAACAAACCAGTCGCCTTCTCCAGAACCCTTGTTCATAAAAGTGAAGTATCTGGCTCATGTTCAAAAGCTTGCTATAGAAGTGTCCAAAGGCAAGACTTTAGGCACTGTAGATCAAAACTTCTTCCAACTTTGGTACTGTTGGCAACTACTGTCTGCATACCTTGAGTCTTTTTACACTGGTAATTAGCTAGATTATGGTCGAAAGTCTCCACGTATTATTCAATGATGTTGGAGTGTTCGACGCTCAGAACCCCCTCCTTAGCCGAGTCCAAAAAACCCCCTTCATACAGAGTACATCAAACCTGCAAAAGAGCTAAAATAGCTCTTTCTCAAACCTCATACTGGACATTTTAAAAAAATCATAGCAAAAATTCAAAACTCTAAACACCATCCTTATCGGAGATGCTACCTCGAGAGGAAACCAGACGAACTGAGTTTCTGATTTGGGTACCAAGCTTGAGATTATACTCAAGACTTACTGAGTGTGGTAGATAGGTTCAACAGAAGTAACCAAATATTGCCAGACAGGTGTAACAGATGTAACCATGTCTCGTTTAACTTATGCTTGAATGGTGCCGCTGCTAGATAGGTTAAACAAGTGTAACCGAGTCTACCGCAGATTTATTTCACGCATTTGTTAGAGATTGTTTGTTTATTTCAATATATATTGCAAATGCTACAAGCATGACAAAGGCAGAGGGAAGCGAGGTTTCGCCGAGAGAGGTGATTGGGCGGGGAGCAGGAAAGGAAGAAGGGATGTGAATTGATTTTGACAAATGGAAGATGGGAACTGAATATGAATTTAAACAGGTATCATGGTCCTCTATTCAAAAAGCATCAAGTAAGGTACAAGTCCCACCTCACTTTTCCCGGCGTTGAAATCAACATCATGCCCAAATGAAAGTCAAAGTCCCAGCGATACCCAATTTTCCTTCAACCCGAGCAAGGGGCTCCATTTATACATATTCTGTAAACGCTGTTAGATCTCTAATTCGTTCAATCTCGCCATCTAGTCTCCCCTTCCTTCATTCAATCGTCTATGCCAACTATCAAGGAAGTCTACCTTCACACATTAGCAGCTGCCAAATTTGCCTCAATGATATTATTGAATTTTGCTCTCTTAGAGATGAATCTCGTTATGCAACAGATGCAAAATCTTTTATAGTGGGGACTTGATCTGACTCGGGAAAAAATCAAGGAATTCACTCCCCTTCGACGCCTGGCTGCGTAAAATCCTAATACAAAAGGCAATGTTCAGCTAGGCAGAGAAGGGTTGAACACTCAGTCTACTGAGATTAGACTTAGGGCCCCATGTTTGTGTAGCAAAATGAAGGCTAATGCTTTTCCGGGAAGGTTCACACTCGAGAATAAGACAGGACTATAAGTCTCCGCTATCAATAGAATCAGGTATCGAAATGAAACCAGTCACAAAAGCAAAGCACAGACATCATTGTATCTTCATCGATTCCATATCTACTGCATCATCGCACCAAATCACTTTATCCGCCCATCAATCTGCATGCTTCAGCCCTACCATGCAGTTTATGTACCGTGTCAATCGCTACTCCAACAAACAAACATCAACGAAAAGTATAGGAAAAGCAGGCAATGTCCAGTCTCCCAACCCCAGCATCGCAAAAGAGAAACACAAGAAAGCCAACCCAGTAGCCCATATTGCCAATTCGTATCTCTTGATCGATCGTATGCCTTGTCATCATCCCCAGAAGGTATAAGTGGTATTCCCGCGATGAAACCAATAGCGAAAATTTTGTCATCCCATTCATTATTTTATCTTCAATGACCATTCGATACAAACTGAGCCTGCTGTTCGAAGGGGACTTCAGTGCTTGGCTGAACACCAGCCGCTTCTACGCCGGCGCCCCCAGCAGTGACGTTGTGATAGTCAAGAATTTCGGAATACCTGCAAAGAAACAAAAACCAGTCAGCCCACACTCTTGTGCACTTTTCCCCCCGCCGCAAAGTAAATAATTTTCCCAAGCTCTTGCTCTCGAAAATCGTGCAGAAGCATGCGAGCCGCCCAGCAGTGAAAAAGGAGCAACAAACGGCCGGCGCATAGCTACTGTGTGGATTTTCAAGACTGAGTAGCGTATTGGGTTGGGTGCTCTTCCTCCCATTCGTGGATTTGCTCGTACATCATGATTTTCCATGTGTCCACCGGCAGTTCCGCATCATTGAATGACCAGTCGAACTTCTCTTCTGCTACTGGCTCGTCGGTTGGGTCGTGGTATGGGGAGAGATATTCGTGTGCTAGTGCGTCGGCAGCCTTTACTCTCTTTCTGGGATCAAAGACCAACATGTCTTCCAAAAGTTGGATAGCTAGTAGATATTAGCAAGTAATATATGAGACTTTTCGTGGGAGCGTACCTAATGGATCCGCGTTCCGGAACTTATCCTTCAATGGTTGTCTCTCACGCTTTGGCAGAGATTGAACGAATCTCAGGGTCTAGAAACTTATCAGCACATCCCCAAATGATCAATGCGCTACCAAGCCTTACGTTCTCACTGGCAATTGTGTGGATAACATCATCTGGAGGAGTTCCGAGGAGCTCCGTAATGATGGAAAATTGGTTGACATGATCCTTTCCTGGAAAAAGCGGCTTGCCCTCTAACATCTCTGCGAAGATGCACCCCGCACTCCAGATATCAACCTCGACATCGTATTTTTGCCATGTAAGCATGATTTCCGGGGCTCTGTAGTATCTCGTAGAAACATAACCGGTCATTTGGGGGTCTTGCAGACGCGCAAGGCCAAAATCGCAGATCTTAAGATCGCAGTTTTCGTTCACGAGGATGTTGCTGGGCTTGAGATCGCGATGGACAACGCCCGCGGAGTGGACATACTTGAGACCGCGCTGAAAGGGAATTAGCACATCAGATCTCTGAACGAGGCGCGGGTGTAATTACCAGGATCTGGTAGAGAAAGTATTGAATGAATTGCTTCTCGAGAGGTCTTGAGGTGAGGAGACGGTGCAAGTCAGTGCCTAGGAGTTCGGTGACAAAGTAGCTGCAGCGATTGTTAGCCAAAACTAGCGAATGGAGGGGCAAATACTCACATATCCTCGAGAGGCGAGATGAAGATATCACTGAGGGAAATGACCTGCATGTCATCAGCTTCACATTTTCTTAGGCTCGGAGCATCGTGGCAAAAACGTACATTCTCATGCTTCAAATGCTTCAGAAGCTTCAATTCTCGGTATGTTCTCTTGGACAGAACCGGCGTGCTGAAAGGCTTCATAATCTTCTTTACAGCGACATTTTGGCTGGTGAGTTGATCTTTGGCAGAGCTGTGCAAAAACGCGCATCAATCAGCAACCTGCATCAACGGCCCTTGGAGCCCCCAAAACACAGGAAACAGGTGAATATCATACCAAACCAAGCCAAAGGCGCCCATTCCAACCGGCTGGAGATCAGAGTACCTGCGAAACCCAAAGTTAGCATCGCGGTCGCAAAGGGAGGGAGGCTTCTTGTGCGCTCGTCTCGTTGGGGGGTACCCCGCGTACCTGGATGTGATTTCGAAGGTGGTGCCGAAGATCTGGGCTCGTACGAATTCCGCCATAGTGCTGGCGGGAGAGGATTGCGGATCGAGCAAGCGTCGAGTGGTGCAGTTTGCAAGGTGGGAATTAACGAAGGGAAGAGGAAGAGGTGAAGAAGACGAAGCGCTCTGCGTTGTCTGAGGTTGAAGGGAAAGGCTTGGGTTTGTTGTCGTTAAGGAATCGAAGTTCGGTCTAGAGATAGTAGGCAGGAAACTAGGAGGGGATATCGCCTAGCAGGCCTCTCGCAGAGCAATGCAGCGCTGCTTGGAAAAATCGCCGCGACAGACAAGGCCACCAGCACAGGACAGGACGATAGTTCTGAGTAATGATGCCGGTCCGCTGGGGATGGGATTCTGCGGCAAAAGGCCAAAATTCGAGGCGCCTCCTCGGTACTAATGCAAAGCACGTCAAGTTTGGCCCTAGCCACCGCAAAAGAGAGTATTATTCGTTGCTTGAGCCACAGGCTGGCAAATTCGGGGAGGTCGGGGCGTGGGCGTGGGCGTGGGCGTGGGATTGTCTGGTAGGGTATTTTCGTAGTCGCCGTTGATGTGTCTTTGGACCCACGATGTACCAAACTCGAGAACAGGCGGACACCAAATGCTTTGCTTAACCGCAGGAAAGAAAGACCGGTTGCGAAGGCCGATGAGAGCGGTGAAGGCACAGAAATGAATTGGGATTGGGATTGGGATTTGAGACCTGGACAGCAACTGTAATTCAATACAGTTTGGAGATCGTTGCCGTTCAAGGAAGCCAAAGCCAGAGAGGATGGCGGCGAAGGGGGGGACGAGTATTTAAGGAGGTATATTATTTCCAGAGCCCGAAACAGATAATCTCCAGGTTCTGTGTTTCTCTTGCTGTTTTTGCCTTGTTCTGTTCCTGCCCAAAGCACTTACTGCCTGGGTACTAGATGCATATTGGGGTCTTGGGGTCTTGGGGTCTTGGGGTCTGGCCAGCAAGATGCCACCAGATGCCACCAGATGCCATTTCTACAATTGGATTGGCCTTTGTGCCTACTACGTAGTAGGTGAGACTTCCGGAGAGAGGGGGGAGGGGGGAGGGGGGAGGGGTAAT
>Ga0247778_1000423_pt1 | contig 57182 bp, 37 predicted proteins | sample UWRJL049202B5_FD_179939 | JGI IMG/M metagenome (GOLD analysis project Ga0247778, IMG submission 179939) | Plant litter microbial communities from Arlington Agricultural Research Station in Wisconsin, United States - UWRJ-L049-202B-5 | ecosystem: Environmental > Terrestrial > Plant litter >... | reverse complement strand
ATGATATTCAAATAAAATATTTTTATTTTTTGGGTTGTCGAATATTTTCTCATATTTTTTATATTATATTAATATTTTTTTTTTAATCTGACTATTAATTAATAAAGGATCTTGGGTTGCATACCTTAGTATTTTGTAGGAGATAACGTTAATCTTTCTATTATTATATAATTACTATATATTGCCAGTATAGCCATATTTGGAAAATTTCAATTTATAAATTTTTTAATTTATTTTTAGATTATGTTACTTTATCCAAAATATATCTAATATAATTTGGTTTATTTTGATTTTGATAATATTCTAATTTATTTTTTTTTAATATATTCCAATTTATATCTGTACAAAAATGGTCTTATATATTACTATTTTTTTATTTTATTTTATTATTATTTTATTAATAATATTGAATAAATAAGGTTTGTTTTTTTTTTATATTGATATATTTATTTATTTGACCGTTTCGGGCAAGATAAGATTTTTTTATATATTAAAATCGAATATGACCCGTATTCCTCTTTTTTTAATATTAATATTGAAAACTAAATATTAATATCCTCCAATTATATTAATTTGTTTTGATCTAATACAAAATTCCAAAATCTTATATTCCATGATTAGATTTTTTTATAATTTATATTATAATTCCTATTTAATTAATTTATATAATACATTAAACTCAAATATTGGTCCTAAATTTTTTTTATTTTTGTAATAATTTTATTATATAAAGATTGCCATATTAATATTAAATAACAAAAAAATAGTTTTTTTCTAAATTTTCTTTCCTTTTTCTTTTGCAATTATTTCCCATATATCCCCTAGTTCTAGGATATTTAATAGTTCGGGTATTTATTCCCTGGTTACCCTAAATATAATTTATTAATTTCGTTTTGGTAAAATAAATACAATCTGTATTATATTTTTATATATAATAATATAATAGATTCCTAGTTTTGCTCTTTTAGTACTAAGATCTACTATTTTTATAAAAAGTTGTTTATTTCTTTTTCTGGGTTTTTATATATTTTATTCTTATATTAGGATTTATTTTTTTTTTATTTCAAATAATTTTTTACTAGAATTTTTTTCCCAATTTATTAAAATATTAATTTTTTATTATAATAATATAAAATATTTGTATTCTTTGTCCAATTTTCCACCATTATTAACTTTATTTAATCTTTTGGGATTAATTATATATAGCAATAATGGTTATATTTTATAGTCCTATTTTTCTAAATCCAGTCTTAAAGTGGTCCTTATAATCCTTATTATTGTATTAGTATTCCTTTTTTCTTGTCGATTTTTTTTTTTATAAAAAAATATTAAATATTTTAATAAACCATTATTGTAATATAATTTTTTTTTTTTTCGTTTATTTTTTTTTGTTTTTAATAATATTAATTTATAGAATATAATATTAAATTGTATAAAATTCCCTTGGTCCTTTTTGTCTTTCCTGAACTTGTAATATTGATAAAAATCTTTTTTTTTGAGTAATCTTTCGTAGAAGTGGTTATTTATTTTAATAACTATTACGATTATATTTTTAAAAAAATCTGGTCGATTTATATATATAATCTTGTCTTTGATAGATTCTTTAAATCCTTTATAATATAAAATAATTAAAAAATAATCGTTCCATTTGGTTTGGTTTGAGTATTATTAAAATTCAATAATATATTTCGAAATTAACATTATTTATTTAAATCTTTATATTTCACGTTCCGTTATTTATTATTTATTGATATTATTGAATATTTTTTTTATTTCGTTTTTAAAATAATTATAATTAATAAATATATTGATAATTGTTTTTTTAATTATATTTATGATTTTTTTTTCTATATTTTTATTAGTTATAAAATTAATTAAATAAATTTATATCTAATTGAAAGCAATTCCCTTGAAATAATTAATAATATATATTATTTTGGTTATTTCGAACCTAAACAAGTATTAATTGAATAAAATATATATATCTATAAATATAAAAAATAAATCAAATTTGTTTCGATTTTTATAATATAGATCTAATATTTTAATAATAATAAATCTTTTTTAAACCGCGATAATGTTAAAAAATATAATATCAGAAATCGTATTAACCATATTATTCTTGGACGAGGATCCCTTTATTAATATGATAGATAATTATTCGTAAAACAATAGGATACTCAAAATATAACGATTATTTTAGTTGCTAATTTAATATATATATTAGATTTATATTTGAGATTTTTTGAAAAGAATTATTAATATATCGATATAATTATTACAAATATAAGAATATTAATATATTGAAATATTATTTGAATTAAATACGAAATTTTTATTTAATAAATAAAAACCTTATTTTATATAAAATCTTTATATTTTTATAAATCTTTTCTTAGCGGGGATCCCAGATTCCCTGGATTTTTTTCGTTTAAAAAAGATCTAAGGATCTAGAAGATTTTTTATATAACATCTGTTACATGATTTCTTTAAACATCGGTTTCTCTATACAATGGTCCACTGCCGAGCCTCAGGGCCGATATTGTCCATGCCGAGAATTACCCTTTCCCTGGGTTCCGTTCGTAACAATACAATTGTAGACTTTCCTATACCTATTATATTATTTAATTAAAATATTAATTTGCTATTTTTATTATTTGTCCAGTTATATATATAATCCAGCAACTCAGTACAGATATTCGGAAAATATATTAAATTGTATTTTTTTATATATAAATCGAAAAAAACATTTTTAATAATAAATAATTTGGATATATTAATTTTTAATAAAAATATATCGGTTTTTATATTAATATTAAAAATAAATTTTTTATATAAATTAAATATTGGAATTTATTTATATTATTAAATATTATAATTTATATTTAATTAATTTGAAATATAAAATTAAAAATATATTTATATTATTCAAAATTAATAATTATTTTTTTTATTTATTTATTAATAAAAGATTATTTTAGAATTTGAATACTAAATTATTATATTATTTTATAATTTTTATTAAATTTAAATTGATTTTTAAATTTTTATAATTATTAATAATATTTTTTTAATAAATCTATTATATTAAATATTATAAATAATTGCGAATTTTTTTATTTATATAAAAATTATTAAAACTTTTCGAGGATATTATTAATATTAATTATTTTTCGATAAAAGTATTTGATATTTATTTTTATATTTTTAATAGTAACTAAATATTAAAAATATAATAATACAATTTTGGCAAATATATCAATAATAATTATTATATTTATTGTTTTTAAAAAACTATCTATAATACAATATATAATCAAAAATATAATAAATATAATAATTTTATAAAAATTTTAATATAGATTTATTAAATAATAAAATTGATCGGAGGGAATTATTATTTATTTAAAATTTAATAAAACTAGGAAATATTATATTATTTATATTGGGTTTGCAATTTTATATATAATTATTATAGATATTATTTTATTGAGATTATTATAATTATATTATTACTAATTAAGATTATAGATTATTTAATTAAAAAAAATATTAATTTATATATCGAAATAATATAATATAATATATATTAATTATTATAAAATTGAAAATATTATTTTAATATAATAATAAAACTTAGATATTTATATTTAATTATTTTATAAATTTAAATAATAAAAAAAGTTCAAAAATAATATTATAAATCGAAAAATTTATTAGAATATTAAAAAAAAGTTTTTTACAAATTTATAAAAATAATAATAATATAATTATAATTCCCGGAATTAATAAATTAAAAATATATAAAAGAAATATATAATATAATTGAAATAAATAATAATAGAAATTTCTAAACATTTATAAAGTTTTAATTATTTGACCTCAAAATATCTATGATTTGTCTCGTTATAGGGGGCGTCTCGGTATGCAGGGATAGACGTTAGTTTCAGTTACCTTTCAAGCTTCTGTAAAGTTAGCCAAGCGTATTCCGTAATTACGACATATTGGCGTGGGCAAAATGGATGGATTGAAGTTACACTTGATTAATAGGTGATTTTAATTATAAGGTTATTATCTCTATGTTTCTCCACCGACATACGCGAGCCTAAGATAGGACGAAAAACATTACCTTTTGACCCATAATCCGAACCTGACTTGATTGTAAGTCACCACATCTGACTGGTGCTACCTCATCCAAGGGTCAGAGATTCAATAGATCCAATAGATCCATTTCATAGGGCTTAGAAGGCGGCATCTCTTCTTCACTTCAGTATCTCAATTCATTCCTGACGACACGAGTCACGGACACGGCCTGCCGATGTAACTTCGCGCTGTCAATTTCAGTCTAGCCCAAGTATTGCTGATGAAATTGAGTCTGAGGATATGACAGACGGGGATTAATCATCTTAAACATTAGGGCCTACGACCTGCAGTGTCAGATGTGAGGATGGTCATCGATCATGTGAACAACCCCTCTTTTTGCTTCGCCTAACGACCTCGACCTCCGTATGAGTAATTCTCGTATTCACTTGTCCTAAAAAGGAAGAATGCTTTCCTCCCGAGATTTAACCTTACGCTAATAATATAAGCTTAAATTTGGCTTTAATAACTGTGGAGATCGGAGGTCGGAGAAAGTCGTCATCACGTCGGTGACTCGCCGGCGCCGATGGGGCTCAATCGTATTACTACAATCGTACCGCTAGGAAAAATACGCCACTGCCTCGTAGTTAGTCGAAGGATCATACTAGCAGACTGATTTATTCTACATACGTCTTCTGAGGTATTTCTTGAAGATTAGAAATGGAATCTTGGCATAGAAAGGGAAGCTTGGCAAAAACGAAATACAAATAGATGCGTGTTCTTCGTCACAAAATCCCATCCAACCATATAATACTCGTTTCACAATGTTATCATTCTACGCCTTGGCCATTCTTTCCATTACTGTCAGCACCCTTGCAGACAATCCACCTTGTCCGCCGCTTGGTCCCAACTTCCCTCTTCCAACATCTATTTCCAATTCTCCAATAGTCGAGTCAGGATTCCAGGAGCTACAAAAACAACTCGAATCGAGTATTGCCACAGGGAACAGTTCCAACGGACCAACAACTCCAAACAGTACTTCATTTAGCATCGCTCTCTTCTCCGTCGAAAATGCCAATTCTACAAACCCATTCCAGTGGCAATTCCACCACTCTGCACCTTCCCTCTCAAACTCTAGTCATGGAGTGAAAATTGTGGATGAAAACAGTATTTATAGAATTGGCACACTGAGTCAAATGTTCACCGTTTATGCGTTCTTGATTACGGCGGGCGAGGAGCATTGGGGTGAGAGTGTTACAAAGTGGGTTCCTGAACTTGCGAATGCTTCGAAGACTTTGCATGGCCAGTCCAAACATGTCGACTGGGACGCTATTACTTTGGGAAATTTGGCGGGGCATCTGAGTGGTATTGCACGGGATTGTAAGTTCCCGCAAAAAAACGTACCCAGTTTTGGCTGACGATTTGATGCAGATGGTGTTGGGGATCTGTCGAGACCTGGGTTGGATGCAGCGCAGTATGGTTTTCCAAAACTCAGCACTAAAGATGATCCGCAGTGTGGAGAAGGAAACCCTTGCAGTCGAGAAGGTAGGTCTCAGTTTGCTGCAACGATTGCCCTCTGACGCTTTCGCAGAGTTTTTCCAAGGCATCACGGGAAAAAGTCCCGTCTATCTTCCAGGCACAACTCCTTCTTACTCTAATGCTGGATTCCAAATCCTAGCGTATGCTTTGGAGGGAATAACTGGCAAGAAGTACCAAGAAATTCTCAACAAAAGCATCCTCAAGCCGCTCCATATGAACCAAACTAGCCTGGCAACACCTCCAGACTCAAACATCGGAGTCATCCTTGGCGATACAAATTCCACAGGATGGGCAATCAACTACGGCGAAGACCCTGCCATCTCAATGTACAGCAACCTCCGCGACCTCGCCGTTGCAGGGACTTCCATAATATCCTCTAGCCTCCTCTCATCCTCCTCAACCCGACGCTGGCTCAAACCCATATCTGCTACGTCCAATCGAGCCAACACGCAAGGCCGGCCCTGGGAGATATACAATGCAGTATTGTATAAGAATGCACCTGTCACCGAAGTATACACGGTCATCGGCAACATCGGGCACTACAGCTCCTATATTGGTCTCGTACCGAATTACGGCGTTGGGTTCGTAATGCTTGCCGCTGATAGTGAGGGCAGCGCTGATTTGAACGCGTATGTGGACTTTATATTCGCGGCCATGACGCCAGCGTTGGAGAAAGCTGCAGTTGTGCAAGCCAATGCTTCTTATTCGGGAATGTACACGTCGAGTAATGGAACTCGTATGAAAATCGAAGTAGATGGGAAACCAGGATTGGTTGTCACGGAGCTGACTAACAATGGTGCCGATGTGAGAGCTGGGATTGCGAAATTGAAAGGCATTGAACTTGATGCTTTGATTTTCAGATTGTACCCTTCGAACGTGCAATCAGGAAGCAGGATGGAGTTCAGAGCTATTTGGCAGGACAATAATGATTTGGCAGACGGTGGAACTCCGACATGTGTTTCTTGGATGGACATTGAAGATCTGGTATATGGTGGAGAATCTTTGGATAGATACGTGTTTGAGCTTGATGAGTCTGGGAGCGCAAAGTCTGTTGAGATTCCAGCCTTGAGAGCGGCACTGGGGAAGAATTAAATGTTCAAGTCCAGTAAAGAACACAATCCGAAGCCAATTGAGAGACCGCCTGCGCTTTTGTACGATTTGGAAGCTCCCGCAAGATGAACAAGAACATACAAAAAAGAGGAGGAGAGAAACCTCACATTACAAATTGCACTTCTCCAAAAATGCCAACATGACCTGAGACATCTCGTACGTATCGCTTTCAGCAGCAAAGTGCCCCGCATCCAACAATACCACCTCGGCATTTGGGACATCCTTCTTGAAAGCCCACGCCCCAGGTTCAATGAAACTCGGATCATTCTTCCCCCAGACTGCTAGCAACTTTGGCTTCTTGTCTCTGAGAAACTTTTGGAACTCAGGGTAGAGCTGAACATTTGATCCGTAATCACCCAAAAGGTCCAACATAATTTCTTGTTTCTCCGGTGGGGACATCAAAGCCCAGTCGAGCGTATACGATTCCGGCTGCACAATCTTTGTAGTGCCGGTAGTGTACTGAGCTTTGGTTGCTGCAAAATTGAGCGATTTAGCTCTGATCGTTTCACGAAGTGCTGGCTCGCGTGTTGCCCAGTACTCTCGTCTAACTGCCCAGTGCGGGCCTCCCAGTCCTTCATCGTAGGCATTACCATTCTGAGAGATGATGGCCTGTATTGCTTCCGGTCTCTGAAGCGCAATGCGTAGACCGATTGGAGCACCGTAGTCAAAGATGAACATCGAGAATTTGGTGATATTGAGGGCATCAAGGAATCTAGCGATGGTAGTAGTAAGGTTGCTGAATGTATAAATGTAATTTCGGGAAGCTGGAACTTCAGTGAAGCCAAATCCGGGGTAATCGGGAGCTATGACTCGAAACTTGTGTGAAAGAAGCGGGATCAAGTTTCGGTATTGGTGCGAGGAGGAAGGAAAGCCGTGCAATAGAAGAAGCATAGGCGCATCTTTTGGGCCGGCTGAGCGGTAGAAAATGTCCACTCCATCGGCGGAGACGGAGTTTATTTCGTATTGCATTTTGAAGGATGAAATTTATCGACAGTGTAACTTTCCTAGAATTTCTGAGGTCAGAATATCCCATAAAATAATACAAACAAGAAAGCGTGCCTAGATCCTTACTCGTCGACAGTCGCAAACACTAGTGAGCATAATTTAACTCGCAATGTGTCGTTTTGAAGGTTTTAGCACCAGGATTACTTGAGATCAATGTCTAAAAATGAATGAACAGTCTTCTTGAAAATATCGAAAGGTGTCATCGTCCGCGGAGTTGCAAGTGTTGATGAGCGAGGCTATTATTCAGCACCACACATGTGTTGTAAGTCAAAGCTGACGACCCCGCTCCAGACACGCCAAGTGGGGCATCTATCTCGTGTGCTTCGAGAAGACAAGAATGACGTGCAGCTGAGCATCCGGCTCTTGGAGAACATCTCAAATAATTCGACGTGCTTTATCTCGACAAAAAGGATATAGCAACTCTGCCACATTCGGGTAGTCTACTACAAACCGATTTTGCGTGATGGCCACTCGTCTTCGCTCCCAAGTTCAGGTCTTGAAACGATCATATCCATGGATCACTGCTCCACTTATTATCAGCGCTCCGATGCGAGTCTTTGCGGGCCCTGCCCTGGCGGTAGCTGTCACTCGAGCTGGGGGCATCGGATTTATTGGACCCGGTGCAAAACCGGCGGACCTCGATGGGTTTCTTTCAGAGTCCCGTCGACTGCTGGAAGCATCACCGTCGATAACACATGGTTCCATGCAGCCAATTGGGATTGGCATACAAACATTTGACGCTGATATTTCTATTGCTAGCCAAGCAATTCAGAAGCACAAGCCGTCTGCAGTATGGCTATTCGCACCTCGCGATGGACAATCGGAGCTTGATGACTGGATCGCCAGTATCAAAAAGGCGTCTTCGGAGACGCAGATATGGATCCAAGTGGGCTCAGTAGCGGATGCGACGAAAGCTGCCCGAGCGGCATCACCGCCGGATGTCCTGGTTTTACAGGGAAGTGATGCTGGAGGGCACGGGCTAGCTCGCGGAGCAGGTATTATCTCGCTCCTTCCCGAAGCTGCAGATGCCCTTCGAGACACTAGCATTCCTTTAATCGCGGCTGGAGGTATCGTTGATGGGCGAGGAGTAGCAGCGGCTCTGAGCATTGGTGCTGCCGGTGCGGTGATGGGGACAAGATTCCTTGCATCTAAAGAAGCAAAGATCTCCAAAGGATATCAAGAAGATGTATTGAGAACAGTCGATGGTGGACAGAACACCGTTCGCACTAAATTGTACGATGAGTTGGCTGGGAGGGCAGATTGGCCGTCTATATACGATGGGAGAAATATCGTGAATCGCAGCGTTGTTGACAGAGACTCTGGAATGGACTTTGTAGAGAACCAGAAGCTGTACAAGGAAGCATTGACTTTAGGAGATCTTGGATGGGGTCCAAATGGACGGCTTACAGCGTATGTTGGCTCGGGAGTAGGACTTATTCACGACGTTGCTGCAGCTGCTGAAATTGTTGGGACCTCGAGGGAGGAAGCAGGAGAATCATTGCAAGAAGCAAGCAGTGGCCTGTAAACAAGCTGCCAAATTTTAGGAAAAAAGAATATGCTCCGTGTGATCTGAGGTTCGAGGGGGTTTCAAATCGAATATTGACTTTTTGGAACGGTGTAATGAGCGAAAGTTGCTATCGGACATGTCTTTCTAGAGAATCGAGATCTTCTAAAAGCCCCGGACAGGAGACAACAGAAAGCGAGAATTCGGAGGATTTTCGTCCCGGATGCAGCTGACAGATAATTGACTGTCGCTAGGCCGGTGTCTTGCCTTCGATGGCATGACGATGGCCAATAGTTGAGACCCTTAGGCTGTCAAGGTTGATCTTCCTGCTCCATTCCATGCAAGTAACTGAATGACAACAGTTAGCACTTTCATATCAATTTCGACAACAAAGAAAACGCGACGTACATTCTTCGTATGCATTGGAAGCCCAGAGAGTGCATATCTCGTAGCCATAGAGAGAAGAATGTCTTTGAGTTTTTCCGGTGTCAACGCCGCCACAGCGTATTGCGAATCCGGGCCTGGTTGTAACGAAAGAAGATAGGCTAGAAGTCCCGCAACGTGAGGGAATGCAATAGAAGTACCAGTAGTACGACGAGTCGCGTTATTGCTTCCAATCCAAGGCGAAAGAATATCAACGCCGGGAGCAAATATGTCTACACATGGCCCATGATTTGAAAACCAAGCCAAGTAATCCGTAAGATTAGAGGCCCCAACCGAAATGGGCTTCTCAGCTGACGCTGGTGAACCCTTACAGGCATCGTAAGTATCATTTCCGGCAGCCACAGCGACATGCATGCCGGTGTCTACTGCAGCGTTGAGTGCGGCGTTGAAAGCATGGGATCGGTCTGAAGCAAAGCTTATGTTCATGACACTTCCCTTGAACTTCTTCCTCATTTCTGGATCTTTCTTTACACGGCTGGCATTTCTGGCGTGGGCATTCACAGCCCACTCGATGTCCTTCAGACCATCCGAAAGCCGTCCTCTTCCATGAGAGTTAGGCTCACTTATCTTGATCGTGAAAACTCTGGCTTTCTTTGCAACACCAAACCTCTTGCCAACCATGGTGCCGGAACAATGAGTCCCATGTCCATGGTGATCGTTTTCTGCAAGATTTGCAGGAATTGTAATACCCAAGTAGGCTCGACCTTCAAAATCAACATGGCCAATATTTATACCAGTGTCAGGCACATAGACATCAACGCCTCTGCCGCCGTTCTCGGAGTACAGATAATGGCTCATGGTATTTTCATTGAGAGCTTCTCTGTGAGACATTCTTGCAAGACCCCACGGGGCCGTTTTTTGTTCCCGAACTTGATCTATTCGTTCAAATTAGATTCCAATGTCTCTCTCGATCCATGCCACCTAGAATAGAACTTGTCAGCGTTTCCAGACCCCGTAGATTCGGCACCAAAGGAAAAACTATAGAAAAAAGCCCCCCCCCCCGGAAAGAAAAACGCCAAAGGGATGGCAGGGGTTTTGGGAGGGTCTTACTTCAGGAGTTTGAGCGACTTGTTCTATAATGTGACCGTCAAATTGACCAGAATAGCCAAGAAAGGTTCCGCCAATATCAAAAGTGTGCTTCACCCCGCCTCGGATTGGAGCGCGGTCTCGAAGGCTAATCCCCAGCGTTTCCTTTTTGAAGTGTATATACTTCAGCCATTCTAGGTGAAACACAATTGTGGCTCGAGTAGTGCTTTCCTTGAAAACGACAATGAACGCGTCTTGTGTACCTGCAAACGTGGGAACAGAAAGCGCATTCTGGCCCCCGTCGGCAAGTCCATCACGAAACGCATTTACCAAAATGGAGAGGGAGGCCTGCAGCTGCAGTAACAGGGACGGCTTCATAGTTGCCAGTCACAATGCGATTTGAAGTATCTTTCACTTTCAATTATCATTTCGCGTCGAGCCTGCGGGTCAGGGTGAAACAACGAGACGCGCTGGCATCATCGCTATTGTTCCGCGACTAGCAAGATAGGGATATGGGGGAAGTAGATATCTCAAATTTATCTCTATGAGAGCATCTGAAAAACGCGTTGATTCCAGAGCGAAGCTGTGAAAAGATGGAAAGAGCACGACAACGCGAAGTTGCGAGGCGCGACTACGCACTTGACGTTTTCAGGCCGCCGTAGGCCCCGCCCAACCCCCTGAATGGTTACAACCACACATGCATGAGGTCAAATCATTTCGTATCATCCCATTTGAATGAGCATTGGGGATTTTAACCTCCTATACTTATAAATGCGTCTTGGAAGCCAGGCAGAACGCTCATAGGCGAGTATCCCATAGCTAATTGCAGACCCAATTCCAAGATGCGAAGAGCTCGCATGGCCTCGATACGATTTCGAGCGTCAAAGCTTCGCACTCTCCAAAGAATCATGGTTGTGGATAGCAGTTTCCTGCTCAGGATCTGTCACTGCCGCCAGAACCCCCAAAACATTCTCAACTTCTTCCCGCCCAGTTCGACCAAAACCGCACTCAGTGGCGACGCCGAAATCCTCCAGAAATCTTCTCGTAACATCAATCCTTTTCCGAGTCCCCTCGAGATCCCAAGCATGAGCGAGTCCTAGATAGATTGAGGTCTCGCTATTTAGGTTCAAATTCTTTAGCGGCAGAAAGTAAGCCTCGTCGGTTCTGTCTTTGGGGACCGGAACATGAAACCAGTCAACATTTCTCTTGACCGTACTAGAAATCCCATTCATCATCTCCACAAGGACACCCATATCCTTTGGTTCGATGAAATGCTTGTGCTCCGCATCGCCATAGCATAAATGCACTCCCATTTTCACACCCTTATCAACCGCCTCCGCTACCCTGGCAACACGCTCTAGAACACCCTGCATGATTGGTTCATTGAACCACGATGTGAATGCAGCCGGCAACTCGAGCATGCCAATCTCGTATACCATATCCCACTGAATGGCTAAGTCCTCTGCTGGAATAGAATCCTGGATTCGCCGCAAGCCAGCAAGCAATGCCTTCTCATACATAGGCTCGGCGGCAACCTGTTCAACACTTCAGTACGATATTTCAGGAGAAAAATTGAACAACAGAGCAGCGAACATCCTGAAAAAGATCTCAAGGATTTTGATCCTGGAATCAAAATGAAAAAAATGACAGACTATGACAAACCTGGTACTCGGGGAGCAGTCACAAGCCCACAACATTGACCGGAGTCGGGAGTGAAACCTGAAATCGTACCCCCTGCTGAATAACGCCTTCTTCTCTCAATCTGCAGAACTCGGCATAAGAATCGATTGCAAAATCATTATAGCCTGGAGCCGACATCTTGATCCCATGAGTTAAAGCGGTGTCTGTCTTGCAGACTTTGTAGTCGCGGACTTCCTGGAAGTTTTTCAGAACGTACGGGCTTTCTGCAAAAATATCGAATTGCCAGCGAACGAAGTAGTTGCGTTTACCTGTTTCGCCATCTGGGATGGTGAGGAGGTGGTTAGGAAACGCTGTGAGTATACGCTCAAAGAACTCCTTATTGCTATTGAAGGCGAGCTGCCGACTAGATGCACATGGCGGGGAATGAACGGCGCCATTGGGGCTTCTTGTTTTGATGAAGTCATCGTAGTCGGACGTGTTGGGACGTACGAGGATTTTGGATACCGTCGCTGAGAGTTCACAGCTCGTCGGGGCACTTCTTGGATGTGTCGGGCACAGATGTTGGAAGGCCATGGTCAAATGGGGCATTTCTTTTATACCTGTGTTGGTCATGAATCTCGGGGCTCACAGGTGTCCCGTTACATGATTCAATTTCCTGATCCTGATTGACTCCCACCCAGCTGACATCTGGGAAACTCGCCGTGGAACAGTATCCCGGCCAATACAACACGCAAAACGGAAGGCGACTGAATAGCAAAGTCAAGAATACAACACGAGGGAATACTCTTACTTGTTGGGTTAAGGTTAACAGCCCAAGAACCTTGAAGCAGGGACACGAAAAACTCGAATATAATCTGTTCAAGATACTTGAGCACCGTAAGGCGTTTCCACTCATCCGACCACCGGTGAGAAATAATAATACATCGCTGCGAGGAATTCGAAACATCCACAGCCTGCTGCACATTCTGGAAATCGGCGTAATGTGTGAGATCCGGGGCCGACATCCACGCGCCGACTTCTCTGGCAGACGAATCGCCTTCTTTTTTGAGACTCTGACATCCGAGCAACAGTATCTTCTTCAATTTTTTTTCTATAAACTGTTATATAAGACGATCATTTTTTCACCTGTATGTACCTGAGGAACCCTCTCCAATACGGGATGCTCTACCTTTCGGATGCCGTTCCCGAGCGATATGAATCGTTGCGAAGCGTATGCCGAATTTTAACAGATGTCAGCCTGTCATGATTTTCCATCGAATCTTAAGAAACAGGACCATAATTTCGCCTTGCGACATAAAAATAACAGAGTCGGTCACAGAGTCTACCACTCACCATCAGTCTCTAATTCCTCGCTCCCATCACCCTCACTTTCAGTATCCGAAATCGCAACATGCTTCATCAACCCCTTCTCCCTTTCTTTCTGCCCAAACAAATCAACCAGAAAAGAATTCTGACTAGCGACCGCGACATCAATCGCAGTCCTAAACTTTGAATCCTCAGCTCTCGGGTCTAGTCCCTTAGCCATCAGCTCCTTGAAAATGCCCAGCATATCAGCTTCCTGATCCCCCTCTATATACTTCTTCTTCCGCCATCGCTTCGCCGTTGCATGCAACAAGCCTTCTCCTTGATTATTCCGGACCTGTAAATCTGCTCCGGCGTCGAGGAATATTGGTAGAGCTTTGACGTGTGTGATGTCGTTTGCGATGGCGTAAGTGGGATGGCTTTCACCACTGCATGTCGTGCCGTTCCACGATTTGCACATGAAGCGGAATAATGGCGTTTCCCCAAGATCGTTACGGTGATCGATAGGAAGACCAAGAGTAAGGAAGTTCTTGAAGCGTTCAGCTGTTTCCAGAGCTTTGGTCTTTTCGCCGAGGAGCTGTGGTGCGAGGTAGTGGAGCACGGTGTTGCCAGCTGGATCGGGCTCTGCAGGATCACAGCCGCATGAGATGAAGTAGTCGATGATCCAAGCATGTGTATGCAGGCCTGCAGCAGCGAGATGCAGTGGTTTGAACCCTTCGCTATCTCGATGGTGGACCAGATCTGGCGAGGCATCGATGAGGCCTTTGACGACGGCTTGGTGGGGTTCGTCAAGTTCGTTTTGCATGGTGCAGATCCAATGCAAAGCAGTGCGTCCCAACTCATCCTTTGCATTTACATCCGCGCCCTTTCGAATCAGTGCGAGCGCTGCAGAAGGCGTACACACGGGCTTTGGGATGGGTTTTCCGTAACTATAGCGTGGTTCAGCTGGGGTGGGTTTGGGGTAGCAGGTCGAGATGAGAGGCGTTCGTCCCCCATGGCCAATCAGATCCTCGGGGAATTCTTTTAATTCCAAAAATTGATCGGACGAACCATGCTCTTCGATGACTTTTTGAAAGGTGGAAAATCCATCGTCCTGGTATGCAAAAGGATCCGCGCCGTATTCCAGAAGTAGTGAAATCATGTCCTTTTGTTTTTGGCCCAGATAAGGATCGTGATTTGCTTCTGTATCTATATGTTTTGCGGCCTCGTAAAGAGGGCCGCCGGTATTCGAGTCGGCACCTGCTTCGAGAAGCAGTCGAGCCGCGCTCGTATCCATGGAGTGCACTGCGGAGGTAAGAGGTGGAATCTTGCCGAGGGTGATATCTGCACCGTACTGTAACAGTAGACGGACAACACTGGCGTCATCTGCCATATTCAGACAGCTCTGCAGACTATTATTGAGAGCATTGGGGTTTGCCCCATGTTCAAGTAGCACGCGCATGGTTCCCTCTTTCCAGAATCCGTTCGGGTGGTCCGAGCCAACCGCTGCCATCAACGGCGTGTCTCCATTCCCATTCTTAGCCTCGATATCAGCTCCGTGACTTAGAAGATACTCGATTGCTTCGATATTCCAGAAGTGAGCGCCGGCAGCAAGCCAGTGAAGAGCGGTAGCCTTTTTTCCCTTGTAAGTAAAGCCATATCGATCGGATATCTGGTTCACATCAACCTGCACCTTCTCCACGAGCACCTTGATGATATTCATCCGAGGCAGAGATTGTTCGCAAGCATGGCATAGAAGTGTGCCTGGATTATCTTCTGTTTGCATATACTCCTCTTCATGAAATCGTGCTGCTTGTTCGACGAATTCTTCTAATAAGTCCGCATGGCCCCACTCGACAAGTGCGTGTAGTCCAGTGTTGAGCCAGCAACCTCCGTAAGCCTTTAAGTCACCCCCAGATTTCTCAAAGTCGCGGAAAAGCTGGTAGTCGCCCCGTTTCAGAATCTCACGAAACTTTTTGGAGTGGTCTTTCTTGCTTGCGTCAACCTTCTGGTGTGTTGCTTGACTTGGCTCAACCCTTTCAAATAATGCTCTAGCCTCATATTCCCCTTCAGACAGCGGTATGAGGGCTTCAGCTGCCGGGTCTTTTGCAGAAAACCCTCGACTTCGAAGTTCATTCACCATTTCGGTGCACTTCGTCCCTACAGCCAAGTCCATTGCTGTGCATAGTTGTCCATTATCCTCACACGTAGCCTGAAGATCAGCACCGGATGTTTCGAGCAGATGGATGATGTCTTTCGTTCGAACGGTGTCAGAGAACCTTGATTCTAGGGTCTGAGATGGACATGGTCTTATGCTATCCTCAAGCGTAATCCCAGCAGCGTCAAACTCGCCTGTGTTTTTTGATGCCCATAGCAGATTCTCTTCCGGAAGCTCTGAGAGTGCATGAAAAGGAGTACGGCCGTTCTTATCCCTAATTTCAAAATTCGCTCCAGCAGAGAGCAAATAGCGGACACTTTCGGGTCGCCCAGAACGGCAAGAGTAGTGAAATGCCGTACGGCCGGTATCATCACAGGCATCAATCACGGATTCAAGGTTTCCGCGCTTTCGGTACTCCGAAAGCAGAAGGGCAATTACGCCACTTTGTCTGCCTCTTGCCGCAATGTGTAGTGGAGTCAATCCCTGATGGGTCTTCGGTGTTGGGTCAGCGCCTGCTCGTAATATTCGCCCAACATGGTATTCCGAAAAACTAGATGCATAATGGATAGGGCTTGCCCCGATATTGTCAATAGAGTTGACGTTGGAAATAGGACAGAGAGTTCCACTCAAAAGCAAGTCCAGGAATTCTTCCGTCCTCTCTCGTCCGCCAGATGAGTTGCCGGAGGGCCTTGTTGCGCAAGCAACATGTAGAGCCGTCATGCCGGCCTTGTTCTGACTATCAGTCGGAATTCCCAGGTTGACCAAAGTTTTCATTCTGTACCTGAAATCGCTGGTGGGGTGGATCGAAGCCACCTCGTGGAAAATAGTATTACCGTCATTATCGAGCGCTAGGGGGTCAGCGCCAGCTCTGACAAGGAACTCAAAAATCTTGAAATGAGATTCTCTCCTGATGCAGCGGTGGAGGAGTGTAGCACCTTCCTGATCTCTTGCTTGAGCAGAGCAGCCGAGATTCAAGAGTTTTTGAAATGCCGACACTTCCAAGTCATAAGATTCGAATAGTTTGAACAAAACTGTGTTCTCCGAAGAGTCCGTGGCATTGATCTGTAATCCAGCTTCAAGTAGCGTATCAAAAAGTTTCTCATTTTCCGTACTGTTGCGGTTGTTTTTCATGGACAAGAAAGGAGGTTTTCCGTGTTTGTTTGGCTTGTTCAGATCCGCTCCTGCTTTGATAAAGGCTTTCCAGAGCTTCTCACTCTTGAAATTCTCGATGTTTGCAAACATATGATGAAGCACAGTCGATCCTTCATTGTCTTCAACAGTTGCATCGGCGCCATATTCAAGCAGCTTGAGAAGAGTCTGTTCGGATAATTCGGGCTTGTTTCCACCCGTGACGCCGTTCCAGCCACCACTAATACTGTCGGTGACACTCAGTAATGGTGTTGAGCCACCGTTATTTCTGGCATTTATATCTGCTCCATGTCGAATCAGAATGTCGACAAGTTCTGGTCGTTGGGGGCTGATTTTATGAAGCGGTGTAGCTCCTCCATCGCAACGTGCATTTGCATCTGCACCATGTTGAAGCAAAAGTTCAGTCACAATCTCCTCTGTCTTCTCCGATCCCCAGTCGCCCCACAGTGTAAAGCGTTGCTTGACTGAATAATGAAGTGGGGTATGATTGCCCGTTGTAGTTGCGTTTACATCGCCACCGGCTTCGACAAGGAGTTTCAGACACTTCGCGGCTCGCTCCTTTTCGCCCCAGAGCACGGTATCGCTATTTATGCCAGCGAAAACATGTGTTAAAGTCGGGCCAGTTTCAGATCCTGGTCCATATTTGGTCTCTGCGTCTGGGTAGTCATTTCGGTACCAGTGAACCTCTTTGTCGATGCGTAAATTGACATCGGCGCCATACCGCAGTAAAATCTCAATAATATCAGGTGTCATGGCATTAACAGCAATACTGAGCGCTGTAATCCCATCAATGAACACATTCACGGAGGCTTTGCCTGTTTTAAGAATTGATTCCACGGCTTCAGGCTTACCCGACCATACTACCCAGTGCAGACATCTGAACGCATCTTCTTTGTCCAGAAATTCGATCAAGTGGGTCATGATATCAGCGTTGCCTCGCTGACAGGCATATTGGAGTGGAGTTTCGCCGCGATCATCATCGAACTGCTCCAGTATATTTTCCGGTGTATACTTTGTCTTCTGGATTTTCGGGCTTACCCCAGCCGCTAGAAGTAGTCTGCTGATTTCAACTCTGTTTTCTAAAACAGCATGGTGTAATGGCGTATAGCCCACACGGTCATCACTCTTGGGGTCTGCACCGTTGGATAGAAGAATAGAAGCGATTTCCACATGGCCTTTTTCTGCAGCATACGAAAGTGCGGTCCGACCTTCAGCGTCAGAAACATCAATCTCGCTGCCATGAGTGATTAGGTACTGGGAATACTCCGTGAGGCCCAAGGAAGCTGCGATGTGCAGAGGCTGTACCTTCCCATGTCGATATTGTGCCCACCGAGCCAGCAACCAAATTTCGAATGCATTTTTGCCGGGTGCAAAATAAGAATCCAAAATGTCGAATTGTCCTGCGACGCCCCTAATATGGCTCTCCAGATTTTCTGTGGCGTAGCTCATGAGGGGATATGCATCGCGGAGGTCTTGAATTTCTTGGTGTTTCTTCTCATCTGCTCGCTCGCGACCGCTACGATCATCAAATGAGTCGAGGTTGTCGTACGGATTGTATTGGTCGTCATCTTGACCATTGTCTGTGTCGACATCATCGTTGCTTTGGCTTTCTTCCTTTGCGGTTCCCGCTTCAATACTCGTTTGCACTGACTTTGGTAAGACACAAGAGTCCAGGTAATCCAAGCATACTTGAAGCATCATCTTCTGGGCCTCTTTTTCATCTAGCACTGGGAAGGCACCCGGTTCACTTTTCCTACTCTTGTCTCGTGCGAACTCTGTAAATGAATGATGAATCACGGAGACTGATTCATCTTCGAGAATCTCTAGCAGCCGGCCACAGGAGCGTCTGACAAGATCCTTGCCTTCCTTCAAACCAGCTCCAGTATCTTTTCTGAGCAGAGCAATGATGGATCCAAGTTCAATCAGTCGTAAAGGGCGAGTAGAATGTGTGACGCACTGGAGTATTGTAAACTGTTGCTCCTGGGTGACACCGCTTCTCCGCGAATGCTCTGCCAACATATTCGTATAAAGCTCTTTCAAATTCATTGGCAGCTGCTCAAGTGAAGTGGGTAGTGTATTTTCGATGATGCTCCCCTCCTGCAGACCCTCAGTGAGCGAATCCATCGTCAATCTTGCGTACAAAAATAGCCCATTTGCGCGCTCGCAGATTGCTTTTTGGACTTGTATTTCCTTCTCTTCGGATACCCTTGGCTCTAAGGCATGCAATCGAGAGTCCACGTAGGCAACGATGTCGGGATAAATTTGCACAGGATCAAGTCTGACAGCCTCCACGGCCGTGTCTCTGAGTTGGGCCTCGATCCTTGGGACTGGCCGAGAAGTGAGAAGCACTTTGATGGTCTCGGGTTTTCGCATTCCCAATTCTCTTAACTTTTCGACGAATGTCGCGTGTTGATCATCCATCTCATCAAGTGCATCAGCCACGCAATACACCTTGTCTATGCGCTCCAGGGCCCCCACCAAGGTATCCCATAGTTTGGTCATTTCAAGGCCCTCGACGCATGACTCTCTCGACAAGTGAGCCACCGTGCCTCTCAGAAAGTCGCTGAATGGTAGTAACTGCGCCGTCCAGTCTCGGACTAAGTATTTTGGGTCATGATTCTTTTCAACAATTTGTCTGAAAAAGAAGAAGAGCACCGGTGCTCTTCGTCCCTCACTGTCTTGGGTTTCCGCCAAGGTCTTCACCGTAGAGGCTGCGAATACACTTTTCCCAATCCCAGGAAGGCCTCGGACCCACAGACAGCCGCCCTGCTTGGTGCCGTCTTCCCATTTTCTAAATGCCTCTGATTCCCGCAGCCAGTCTCCTGTGCCTTGGACGTAAGAATTGAGGTGCTTCGCGTACTCGTTTCCCGGAGACAAGAAATCCGTCGGTTGAAGCCATTGCCGGAGGTCATCGATGGATTTCTCGTTGGGGGCGGTGGCTGGCTCCATCATTGGAGGAGCTGCTGTGTTGTTGGTGGGGTCGTTGCTTCCAGGTTTCAACACTGCGACAGTAGACGACTGCCTTTTTATTATCGAGATTGCATACGAAGTGACTCGATTAGGCTGGGTCCTTGGCATTGCCAGAGTCATCGCAGCTCGTATTGAATATGCCATGAACGTTGCTGCCTGAACCTCCCTATGGAGCGGCGTCTTTCAGGTCGCCGCATAATGTTATCCTTGGCTCTTACCGCGCCGCGATGCTGGAAACAATTCGCGAAATGTAACATTGCACGTTTGACACGTGACTACTGTATACAGCTTGAAATGATATTGTACTGAAGCAGCTTTGCAAATGGCCCGACTGTTTTCTGTTTTACACCTGGTCTCATATAAATAAATAAATAAATTATCAACTATAGCTTTAGATTCCGCTTTTTAGTACAAGGTTGACGGTCACATGGCAAAGCCTGTCTGACTAATCAAAACAGGGGAAGAAAGTCGACGCCGCACACCGCTTCTAAACCAAGACGACTTCATGGAGGCATCAAATATGTTGATGAGCCTTGGGATATTTGAAAACTCATAGCTCAAATCTTCACGAAAGTTTCCATCGATCGGCACACGCCTTCACGACGATAGCGGCATCAATCCATGCGACTATTCACCCTCCAGAGACTGCACTGGTCTGGCGTATAATCCTGGGAAGCCAAATAGCGGCCTGACAACATATCCATTTACGACACAATGGCTCTACCCCGGTTACCTTTCGAGATCTTGGGCGCATTGCTAGCGAAACGATGCCCGAAGGATTCGAGAGCTTTGCCCTTACGTGCGGACAATCGTATCTTGCAAGCAAACGATTCATTGAGCTGCACAATAAATTAAAACGACGATATAAGGACTTCTACTATTAAAACGATGATGACGAATCAAGTGAGGATTGTTGCACATCGTCACTACAACTCATTGCCAAGATCGCGGAAGAACCACTCATTGCAAGATACATTGTCACGGCAGACTTGAGGATGGATCTCTGCGTGGCTCCTGAACTTCAGCCACTTGGCTTTCCCGGTGGACCATTTCCTGAGCAAGTGGAAGGATCGTTTTACCCTAATGCGAAGTTCTTTGAGCATCTCAGAGGGTCGCCTGAAATTCATCATCTGCTTGAGAGCTCGGCCTATCTTCGACAAGCAGCAGTCGATCCATCAACACTTCTCTCTTACATGATTTCAGAATATGAAGAAATGTTCGACTCAACTGTAACAACCTGTTTTCTGCTTACTTTGCTTCCAAACGTTACAACACTTGGACTGCCTCCTCATTTTGATTTATGCAGCAGAGAGGACCTGCCGTCCGCCGTCATCCCTCACAACATACCAAGTCTTGTGAATCTCATCTCTGATAAGGCCAATAATTCCTCCAACGAATCTACAAGCCTCTCAAAGCTTCAAACTATACTTCCAAGTGCTGCCTGGGGAACAGCCCACTTCTCGGAGCTACGCTATTTGCCGCCCCTCCTTCGTATCCAGTCAGTGCGAGAATTCTATGCTGGGAACTGCAGGTCATTGCAGTTTGAGGATAACAGAAGATTTGGATCCGTCAACAACCTGAGGGTAGATGGGTTAGGACTTGGACTTGAGGTCGTCGAGCTTGCAGGGGCAATCATCACCAGTGAGGAGCTACACAGCCTTTTATCAGGCATGCCACGCCTTCGGAGTCTCAAGCTCAGCCATGGACCCGGCTATCAAGTAGCAGGTGGCGACAGTATCGCATGGGATGCTTCGATTTATATGGCATGTATTCAAGATGCTGTAGGCGACAGGCTCGAAGAACTTTCGTTCTCCGTTGTAAATGGTTTGGCAACCAACGAGAATGGAATTATATCTATGAAGGGATTCACTAAGTTGAAGTTCCTCGAATTAGAAGTACTCCAATTACTCACATATCCCTGTGGGTTAGCTCCAACGACAGAAGAACTTGTGGGAAAATGGAATTTTGGGCGCAGCATACCGCGCTTATGTGATTTATTGCCCGCAACGATTGAAACACTCTCGCTGTTCACTGACAGCAGAAAGAGCAATTTGATAGTGTCAGTGTCTTCTTGACCGATATCAAGGAAAGCGTCGCAGGACTGCCCAACTTGCGAGAGGTCACAATCCGTGGAAATTTTCGTTCAGAAGCACTTGAAATGTCTCGAGAGATGTCAGTCAGCTCACACTCTAATCACCAAGATGCCGCCATTTTCACCACCGAATATGTTGATCGACTGTGGGATGCAGCTTTGCGAAGCTTTAAATCATCGACTTTGGTCAAATTCGTCCCGTCTAAGGTCATCCCCGCATTCATGGAGGACTTTTGCGACCGCTTTCAAGTTGACTGAAGTTGGAGGTTTGCTGATGCTGGGCTTGGACGGATCTTAGATAGGATAGAGGACTAAAAGTTTCTTCTCGAGTCTCTAGCTCAGGGTTCCCGGCGTTTTCATAGGTATTCTCCCTGTTTCTCTCAGTCTGATACACTGCGTAGAAACAAAAATTCGGCGTTGTCTATTTTCTCTGGTGTGACGATTAATCAGTATATTCTCTTTTCAAAATCACTCTAGACTTCTTGGGGAAGTGGTTTCTATTAATTCATTTTCCCAGTACCCATCCTTTTTTGACATAGGTAACCGAAATAGACTAACCGTCTCAAATCTCATATTTTCAACACATTAATTTATAACCATCTTATAGCATTACTCATCTCATGGCGAACCATGATACACAGTAATAAAGGCAATTTGTTTATTCTCATTGTCTGATTTTGAGGACAAAGGTTTTGAGACTGCGAGGTAATCATAGTGGGGCAGACAGCCCTCCCATAAAAAAGTCAACTTTTGAAGGAGCAGTCACCCATTTACAGCCAATAGAATTCAGAAAATGAGGATTTCAGTACCAATTAGATGCAGCAAAGGTCTGGTAGCTTCTCTACCGCCCAAGGAATAAACACTTCAGCAACATCCACCATCTTGTTGGAGTGCACAGAGTGAACGCTTTGTGTTTCAGTGTAATCTTCCTCAAGAAATATAAATTTCGATCTCGATCAACATATTTGACCTAGACTCATTTCCGTCCGTATGCCATAGCAAGCCTTGCAGCCTCCGTCGAAGATGTGTAGTCTTTCAAAACCCGAAAGGCTTTCTGGTACTTCGGGTTGCTTGGTTCGCTATATTCCACATACCACGCCAATGAGAAATCTTGAACCCCTAGTTCATTGTTCGCCACGGGGCTAATCCTTTTAGCTTCCACCTCAAGGGTCAAATTCTGAGGTGGTAAGTTTTTCCAAACAACCTTTTGTACATTATTCATCTTGTCAGGCGTCGTCGTCCCTGTATTTGCATACACGTAACTTCGGTCCGCCGCCACCACTTTCAAACAAAGCTGGTTGACCAGGTCTGGTCCAGGTGGATCAGTGTACACAAGGGTTGCTTTTAATGTGGCGGACCGCAATATTGCCGGGATTTTCAGCTCTGCAGTGGGATCGATTACACGCCTGATAGTCACTGGCTTTTGAAAAATGTTGTGTGGAGCGTCCTGTGTCATCCTCTGGGGCGACTGCAAAATGCCCCCGTTTTGACCATCAGTGATGATACGCAGTGAAGCCGCTTGGTTGACGCGCCCGAAGCCTTGAACGGAGTTTGGCGCTGCTGGGACCGCGGGACCACGGCGATGCAGCCCATCTTGCATATCTTCAGCCCCATTGATGAGTATAGCTTTGATGAGAGCAGAAGTGACTAAAAAATTCTGCTGATCATCTTCTGAAAGTATCTTGCTGCCTAACAGGCACTGGCGTATGACGGCACAGCAGCCTGCTACGAGTGGAGCGGCAATGCTCGTTCCATTTGTAAATATACAGCGTTTGTCACGAGCGCTATTTCCATAATAGTCGAAATCTCTTGGGGATTCAGGCTCCTTTGGATGGGGCCAAGCCGACAGGTCATTGCATAAAGAACGAGTAGTGTAAATGTCCACCCCCGGTGCCATCACGTCGCTATTGATTGAGCCTCGAAATTAGCAAGGGTATGAAAATCAGTCAATGGGAAAGCAAAGATTGAACGAAATAGGAATTCAAGATTCAATATGAGGAGTGAAACACAAGTGATATTGGTGGACAAGGAAGCAAGCTCTGTTAACATACGGCTTGATACGTAGTCCGGATGCTACTGGTCCTTTACTACTGAAGTCGGCAACATTATTCCTGTCCCCCGGGGTTGGATCTGGCCATGATTTCGGGGGCGCGTCTCCTTCGCTCACGTATTTATACCACAGATGTGCAGCATAATCCCAAGCTGGTTTAACAAATCCCTTGGAGCGTAGTGTCAGTATAAATTCAACAGTAAAGGACTGTAAAACCACCAGTGAACGATGGATGTTAAATTCCCACGCGGGTAATGGAAATGAAGCGGGAACTGCATACAGCTGTCAAGAATTTGGTGGATTCACACGCCCCAACCGTTACACAGTTTTTAGCAGCAGGTCTAGATCGCATTGCACCAAGATTAGCGATGTTGATTTAAGTGCCAATTATGGCTGTATGAGTACTGATATTCTAGAATGAGACGAGAGAACAGGGAATACACTTTCTGGGTTGAATAATAAAAAGTGATGCATACTCGTTTGCGATCTGCAGCGCGGGGTTTTCATACGTTTCATAACCGCAATTGCCAGCAGCGATAACGAAAAGTAAGTCTTTCCTCTCGTACATGATTTCATCGAAATTTTTGGCACCGGTACCGTATTCCAGCTTGAGCTCTGGATCAGGATCGCCCTTGGGGGGACTAGCCCAGGAAATCGAATAAATGCGGGCATTTTTTGTCTGATAGTACCGAATGTAAGGTTCGGTGAGTTCCCTTGCGATTGGTAGGGATTTTGGTCTACCATCAGGACCAGAAATGGATTGCATTATCAAGCTAGCTTTTGGCGCAGTTCCTTGAATAAGACCAAATTCGTCTGACTGGTAGTTGGCTGCGATGGATCCACAAATACATGTACCGTGGCACCTCATGTCCATCTTGGAGCTGCAACCTACAATGTTGTACAAGTCTGTGATGCGACCATCAAAGGCAGGATGTACCTTGACTTGCTCGGTGGAGCTGATGATCCCTTGATCAAACCCACTATCAGTAACAACAACAATTTCGCCATTTCCATCGTACATATTCTGATTGATATGGAAATTCGATGCGGGGTATCTAGGAAACTCTTTTGTAATTCTGAGATCCAGACGAGCGGCAAAATTGGCGAAGACGGGTATTCCGAATTCCTCGATACTTTCAACATCATCGATGAGAGCTACTTTTGGTAAATCAGTTGCTCGCAAGGACCTTGAACACAATCAGTGACATTGGTTTTGTCATGATGCGACTGCGATTACTCCAGTGTGGAGCATATGAAACGCCAGACGTGTCAAATGAATCACTTACATGCGAGCCCGATGTCCGTCCACCATGATAGTACTGGAGGGTATGGGCAGCTAACTCTAATAGTCAGCCGTAAGTCGTTCAGCGGGAAAAGAGCTACCCGGAGGCCTCTGTTCAAAGGTCCATAGGCGGTAATCGGGACCTAAATTGAGAAACCAATTAAAGGAGGCGGGCCGTAAATACCATTTCCACTAGAAGTTGAATCATCTCTGCTGTGCTCCGCGTGGCCGATTCATGATGAAAATTAACATAAACTGAATACAAATCTTCGTTGCCGCTCAATTCTGGTTCCGGCACGCGACTAGCTTTCTGTTTTAGACAAGCATTCACTACGAAGTCTTGATGGTATACATTTGCGTATACAACAAATGGTAGTGCACGGATGACCTCGAGCTCTGTTGAAGCCGGGTGTCAGTTTCGTTGTCAGAAAACGTGATCAACTTACCGGCTGGTTCATATCGACACAGATATGTGCTCTCTGCAAAATATGACAGGAAAGAAATTCCAAGGCTTTTTAAGGTATTGATCTGATCAGTCTTGAGGAACTCCTGGCATTGAATGAGTATAAAATTGCTCTGTGAAGCATCAGGCACGAAGTGTGTTCCACACTCCTGCTGCGAAGCTGCTTCGACGGCGTGCCCATTGATGGTAATTGTCGCCATGGCTGTCGACTGTAATGGTAGTTCAGAATAGAGACACTTGTGGACAAAGCTACATCTCTCCGAAGGTCTATCTCTAGCCCCTCAGATCTAAAGCGCCTGAGCACTGGCACGGTTGCTTAAGCACACCTCGAAAGGCATAGCTGGCTAACAGCAGACATCCTGTGGGACGATCCTTTGCTCATGTTTCTTGGAAGAGATCGTGGCCTGACAGTCACTTCAATTATCACAGCGAAGAAGCTCACGGACGCAGAGTTTCAAAAAGCGGATGCGACTTGCGGATCCGGAGTGGGCTGATATTGCTGGACCCTTGCCAAGATCAGTGAATTACATAAAGCGGCATCAAATCAACCCGCCCGGCACTTTCACCTCAGTTGGACGAGAAGCTCCAACCCCAATATCAAGAATATGATTGCGCCCATTGCGGGGTGGTTGTAATATCCTCGCAAACTTGACAGAAACTACCCAGACAAAAAATAGACTGATCCTCACAGCACCTTCTCCCATCGAGGAAGCCGCCAAGCTCTTACAGCCATAACCGCAGAAGCCAATGCAAATCCCCACGCCACTGTTGCATACACACTCAGAGCCTTTCCCTGATACCACGGACCATGGTTTCCACTAGTATTGATATCGTCATTGCTCCCAGCGGTACTTGATGCAAAATCAGCATTGTTGGGAATCGATTGGACCAGACCCAGAATGGCGTAAAACTGCGAAATCGTGGCAGTAACCACGCCAACGGCGAAAGATATGACGAGGCATAAATTGGCATATTGTGCAATAACTGAGCGCCTAGATTCAAGATGTCCGTCGAGGGGCCGTTTGGGGTGAGAGTTATGTCCTTCGATGTGCTCGACGGCGTGTTCTGGTGATTCTTCACTTTTGATCGGGGATCTTCGCCAGATTAAGGACTGGAAAGTCAATAGCGTGTTCAGTGCTGTAAGTAGGAATGCAAGTCCGATGAAGACCGTGCTCGCAATTGCAAAATTGCCAGCGTAATGGATCTGCTGGCAAAGTCGAGCATCTCCAAGGTTCGTTGCTGCATCGTTTTGGGTGGCTACCGCTAGCTCACAACTGGTTTGATTGAAACCAAAGGGTCTGAATCTGTGGCATGAAACATCGTAGGTAGTGTTTTGACCTGCGGCGGCTTCGCAGATTATGAAAGGAGATCGATGAAGTGTGTAGATAGGAGTTTTCCAATCTTCGACATTGAAGGTGACATCGTAGTTGTCACGGGCAGTCCAATTTTTCGATGTAATGGCGCGGATAGAAAACGAGAATGCAATAACAGAGAAACAGAATGTGAGAAAAGCTGGAAGACCTCGAGAGATCCGTGAAAACATTGGGGGAGTAGAAAGTGCGTGAATTATGCGGCTTTGCCTGTGTTGAAGTGTAAACGTTTGCGCTTGAAGCCCATATACAAAAGCTTTATCGGAGTCTTCAAACTGTCTACAATAAACCCCAGTCGTAAGAGAATGGCATGCATATCTGCGAAGGTTGAGGGTGTCGAGTGTCAGCTGATAGTAGACCAAACTCAGGCATGATGCATGGTGCAACTTCGCAAGGACCACGCAGCACAGCATCAGGCCATGAACCCAAAGATTTCGGTAAGAAGTGGGCATAGCCGGCAGGATGCACATCAGAAAATTCCCCACAGGTTTAGCCTATCCCAATTACCCGTCCTTAAACTATTGTCAACGTTAACAAGATGTTCGACTTACATGTGACACTGCCACACTACAAATCTTAATAGCTGGTTGTGCGTTCTACGTACGAATCTCTTCTGAATTGAAGAATCTGAGTGCAAATAAACTTCAAATCATCAGTCAGAATGGCTGCTCGATCTCTTACGCTTCGCCACATGGCGAAAGCAGTTCGACAAGCACGTGAAGGAGAGACGACTGACCCCGAAGCACTGGGGCCAGATCAAATGAAACTTTGTATGCAAATACTAGACTCTCCTGGCCTTTAGCGCAAAACTGAATGCGCTGCAGATAGTTTCTACAAGCCCAGCCTTCTTGCCAATAACTACATAATCGAGGTAAAACAAATCATCACCATAGATACACCGAGCGGAAAACAAAATCTCGAGCTTCTGAATACCAGACTCACTGATAACAGTGGAACACTTGCTCCACAAGAGTTTGAAGTTGTTGTTCCTCGCTTTTCACTAGATCAGGGAATTATCAATAGCTATTACCCGCCAGACGGACACCAAGATGAGGGTAGAATCTTGCCGCATATTGTGTTCAACGTATGTATGCCTCCTATGTGATATTTTGTCAAGACGACAAGATCTGAGGCCTCGCAACCTGTGGTACTCCATCGATTCCCGTATTTCCAATGCTGAAACATTGCGCAGGATCCCCACTTCCCATGGGAAATCCCAGCGGGAGTCACAAAAAACATGGATGGCGCAATAGACTTCGGCTATTTCACCGAGACTCAAGATGGAAAAGTAAGGAGAGGGCCCGCTCGCAGTATGGTTCCTTGGGTCGCACTACTCGTCTTCGATCCAGAAGAGCTCAACTTGCCCAGTCTTCAAGACATCACAGCCCTGAAGATCCCCGGATATACCAAAGAAGCTGATGTTCCGAAGCAGAGCACTAATGGAACCTTCAGTATGAAAGTCTCGGACTACTTTTCCCAGATTCCACAATCGTCCAGAATTAACTACCGGGCAGGTTATCCGAATGATACTGTAGGAAAATTGGACTTTGCTGAGATCACGAGTACGGCAAGCAACGTTGATGTAATTTTCCCGACTAAGGCGCTTTTCAAGCAGCTGTTTGCTGGAGCAGATGATACCGATGATCATAAATCAAGAGTCGAATCCCATAAGTATCTCGCGCACGTACGCCATATAAATACTGTAGGCTTTCCTGATGCTGGATTTGAGGAAGAGGGTCTGTTCTCTATTCTCGTGTCATCTCGGACAGGAGCTTTTGACATTACCCAGCCTCATACGCAGGTATGCCACCTCGTGTCCATTGAGCACATTGATTCGACGCTGGGATCATGGGTCGATGCTACGGGCCCTTCGGACCGTATTGGGATGATATCTCTCTTCTCTTGGGTGTACACAGCATTGCCTCCATTTCCAGTAGATTTCATCCAGACAATGACAAATTTGACGACAGTGAGTCCATCCATTAATTAGATCGCAGAGACCGAAGCTGCTACACTTGTGTCCAAAGATAGTTACTGACTGTAAACCAGACGCAGCAAATGTTACGCGTTGATGACACTGTGCTTGCTGGCTTGACGACATCGGATGCTCTAAGCCCAAAGCCTCCAGCGGCAAAGCTATTGGCAGATAGACTGGAAATGGGCTACACCATCGCGCGCTGGAGGGCTCAAAGCGGGGAGGAAACCGCGGCGTTCAACAGAGGACCCTTAGTGCCACAGCCAGTGACCTGGCCGCCGGCAAGAGATATACCAGACTGCTCAAATACCTCGCAGGATTATCAGGTTCTGGATCCATTGACAGGGTTGATGGACCTATCATACTCTTCGGCGTGGCAGGCTGGTAAACTTCTTGCCATCTCAGATACTGTCTTCAGCTCTGCGCTGATGCGGTTCCGATCTCGAGTACGCAATTCCAGCGCCGACGAGACTCGAAGGACTATGAACAACATGTCGACAAAGAGTACTTTGATATCATCAATCAAGAAGTCGGTAGCATCAGTCCGAACAAGATCCATAGGCGAGACCGGCGACCCGCACCGATTCATTAAATCAAGGCACCGGGCTTTGGCCCCTGAACTTCTACATCCGGACACGAAGCCTACCTTTTTCGACAACGTCAAAGATGCTGTAGAAACGAGCACCAATGCGGGGCAAGACATTTACAACGAGTTCAACCTCGATGGTCCCAACAATAGTGATTGGGTAATCATTCATAATTGGCTTTGCGACAAGCTGTCACTTGGAGGCATCCCACCCCAATACTTAATTCCAGAACCATCGTATCTCAAACCAGAATCCCTCCGATTCTTCCATGTTGATGACTTTTGGTTGGATTGTCTTCTCGATGGCGCTTTGTCGGTCGCAAATCATATGGACAGCGATGACGATGTGATCAGAAGAGAAATCAAGGAAACATTCAACGTGTATCTTCGAACTGTTGTTCCTGAAGCTGGATACAAGCCCCAAATTCCGAGCTTCGGGTTTCTTATCCGATCGAAACTGATCAAGGCCATGCCGGATCTGCGAATCACAGTGACATGGGCAAAGCCGGATAACCGTGCACCGATTTGTCGATGGACCAAGTGGGACAGCGAGACATTGATGTGTCTCTTGGATAGACAGCCAGAAGAGCTTGAATCAATTATACTCGCCCAGCCTACTCACCAGCAGCGATTTAGCTTTGGTTCCTATTTAGATACGAATGGGTTGACGTTCAAACTCCGAACACTTTATACCAAGGGGGCGCCGGATGGAAAGTGGGAAGAGAAGCAATACGGCCTTAATGATAAAGATTCCAAAGCAAACCTGCTAGAAGCGTGGTTCGATAAAGGGACTAGGTGCATCAAGCTTGACACGATGGTTGCCGATATGAATAAGGCGTTGCAATTCGGGAATCCAACAGATACGTCAAATTACGTCGACCCAACCCCAAACAGCTGCGAGTTTGGCTTGGAGACAAATGACCCAAGTTATTTCTTTGCGGTTGTTCCCCCGTCAACTTTGTCCGTTGCTGCCAGAGATCGTCAACTCTTTGTGCGGGGGGTTCAACCATCAACTGCGGCAGTTTGGAAGACTAAGAGTACGGTGATAATGGCCGTGGACGAAGCGTTGTCCGAGAAGAAGGCCATGGTTACAAGACCACCCATATCACAGCTGCCTCAAGTCCATTCGATAGTCAAACAGCCGCATCATCAACTGCGCATGCAAGCAAAGCCGTCAACAGCCGCGGTGCAGCTGGTGGCTCGAAACGTTGGCGCATCCACGGTAACCTCCAAATTCAGTCTGACCGTCTATCCCGATTACAAGGGACTTCCAAAGCGATATGAGCAAAGCAAATATGACCCTGCGGACTATGTTCCGACCAACAACTTGTATTTCTTCGACCTGATTTTCAGCATCCGCAAGAAGGTGGCTTCTTCAACCTCACAGTACAAGCTCTTACATATCGACATTGACATTCCCGTCGAGACGACTCCTTTAGGAAAGATGGAAGCCCTCGTTGGGGCTAATTACGACGGCCCAGGATTGCGGATGTTGTCTAATCAACGATTTATCCCCTTTCTCTTCAACAATAATGATGGAAAACTGCATATCGAGCTGATTCCGAGGAGCGCCAACGATGACTTTACTCTGATGATCAATGATCGAAAGAGTACCGAGTAGGTGTATATCCTTCTATTACCGTGCTCCATATGCCGAATCAGAACAGCAGGCTAACATTTTGGCCCCTTCAGGCTGGGATTCCGCCTTGCAGAAGCGAACATTAGCCCGGTGGCTGTATCATCACTGGTCGAGATAGTAGGGCAGAAGCTGAAGCAGTCAAGAGGTTTGGTCGTGATCACCATGACGGAGTGGTACTCTACTCCTGCAAATCCTAAGGGGGAGCCGGTGGCGACGACATATAATCTGATCAAATGGCAGACACAAGATGACTCATTGTGAAGATTTACGCTTGATAGAAAGCTGTCGAGGGTGGGTCTTTTATGCCGTTGATTGTAAACAAATACATACAACAATTTGAAAGTCGAACATAATGCCGTGAAAGGAGGCGTCGTTGCTCTTAGAATAAGGTTGATCCTCGGCCTCGCTAATTACGGTATATACGAAGATACGAACTTTATACAAATTATACGAAAGTTGGCTAAGCCCCACGCGACGCGACGACATCGAGAAACACGTCAAAGACCCTCAATCTGTTTTCCCTAAACTTCCCATCAATTGCAAATATCCTTCCAAGAACGTGTACGGCGCTGTCTCGAACTTCACCTCTCCGAGGTCCTCCTGCACCTCAATCTGCGCGTATTGAGGACTCAAACCAGCATCCCCATCCACCGCGTACGGTTGCAACCAAGTCCAAGCTCCTTTACGACCCGAAACTGGTAGCTTGACAGTAGTCCCTGTGGCTGACGCTGCTGCACGTGTCGATGGCAAATCTTGGGTCACCAGGCTTGGCCCGAGGTGGAAGAACGCGTGCATTTTGCGAAAGGCTTTTTGGATCGTCCAAGGGGGCAAAATCAGTGTTTTTGTCGGAAGTATAGGACTATACGCGTGGATGGGGGTATAAGGGTCGATTATAAGGCTAGTTACAGTGTATTTGGACGCCGTGGCCTGAGTCAAGCTGGATGTCTTTTCGGGATGGAGATAATAAGGGTGTAGGGGCAGAAACTGCTCGGTTGTTATCTCCTTCACCTTAGGACTGGGGTTTTGGGTGGAACTAGAATATGAGAAATATGTGTAGAGGGTTGACCAATCCGTCTCCCTCATGGAAGTTCCGTCCGTGCGAAAGTAGCCGACTACGCCATCATAAGATCGTTCAAGGTCTCCTATCTTGAGTGGGAAGGTGTACGCTTCGATATCAGCTTGCGGGTCCAAGGTCACGTTTCCGAAGCTGTTCTGGGGCTTGATGGCCGGAGCTGACATCTCAATACTCCATCCTGCATTCACGAGTGCCAACGGCTTCCCGACGATCGCATTTGCGTATCCACTGTAGTCGGATGGAGGAAATGGCATATTTTGGATACTTCCATTCACCATATCGAAAAAGCTTTGCAGGAAGCTACCACGAGTATCTACTTTCGGGTCCAATTGAGCGAGGAGCTCTGCTAGCTGGGCAGTGCCAGCATCATGGGGATCTATTGCTGGAGGATCGAAGGGCAACCATTTCGCGGATATGTTAGAGCCGTGTGCACCACCCTTCCGAATCTCGGCATAGAATGTCCCATCTGCCTGGAAGAACTGGAGTCCGCTATCTGCGTAGTTGATGATGATCCAGGCCCAAATTGGCTGTTCGTACTCCGACGCCACGCGCCTACACAATGTGTCAATTTCAATTCAATTCCCCTGGGCAAAGTATATCGCAATTTACGTACCATTCTGAGTATGTGCCAGCTTCGACTGTGTCACGAATCAGAAACGAGCCATTGATTCTTGTATCTTGGTTTATTGCAGGTGTTAGCTGGATGTACGGGCAAAGTGGCCATTTCCCCGGAACAACAGGGTCTGGCGTCGGGAAGATTGTGTTTAGGCGGCCGTTGATAACATCAGGTGCTAAATAGTCACTGAGACAAGGGAAGATTTCCGACGTCGGTGGACCCGTTGGACGTCGAAGGCGCGGTTTTGGGCTCGGGAGACAAATGCTCTGACCGAATTTATCCACGATGTTGAGCTTCGTGAAGAGCATCTGACCATGGGTAACACTCTTGAATGGATGTCCAGGATACTGGTCTTTGCCAAATGCCATCAATGATCCATAAGGCGTCATCGCCGTCTCAGCATCAACCAAATTCAGTGCATCCGAATCGATTCCAATTGTTTGTGATGCCGCCACTGCTGCCCCGAGGGGAACTGCTTTCTGACCCTGCACCCGTACGTTTGGTTTGACATGAGCTCCTTCGCACCTAGTCAGCAGATGGCTGGTCAAACCGGACAAGGGTGCAGAGATGAACTTGATCTGCCTGATGTTTTTTTGGAGGTCAGCTATTTCATCTGGTGTCAAAGTGACGTCTGGCGATGCATTTTCAATCACCGAGAGGACAATGTTTTCCAGACTGAAGACTGGTTGGGGCAGGACAAGCACACGGCCACTAAGAGTTCGGATGTCTGTATAGTTTGATGGATCATTTGAAAATTCCACATTGGGAGCGTATCGAACTTGAGGATGTGCATGTCCGACGGGACTCGGCCGTAATTGCACACTCCATTTGTCTTTGTCGACATGGTAATAAGTGCTCTCCCACTCTATGAACAGTGGCACAAATGGGTTTTGGTTTCCCCATGCTGCATATCCTGTAGTTTGCGTCATATTCTGGATCGTATCCGATGTGCTTGAGTTTGCCAGACATTGTGCCAGGAGCTTTTTTGCAGTTGCTTGCAAGCTTTTGTCTGTCGGCACTGGGTTTGGAGCGCCGGTGAAGATTGTATCCACTGTACTTGTTTTATCACTCAAATCACTGTCCATCGAAACCGTGAGCGGGTCCAGAAAGTCTTGAGGCCATCCGGAATCCAGTCCTGCGATGCAAAGAGTCGGATCTGTTCGCATAAAGTATGGATCCTTGGCACCAGACTTCGCAGATACTTGAGCCTGCAACGTTTCAATCTGCGACGTGAGCGATTCCATCAGATGTAAAAGACCCGCAGTATCACTATTGCCGGTCAAGCTGTCCTTGATTGGATTGACCACCTGAAAGAATCAGTCTTTCATACCCAAATTCCTGCTGGAGTACAGCTTCTTACATCGCGATACTCTTTTTGGCGAGCCGCCTTCTCTTTGTCTGGAATGTACTCGCTGACATACTTCCACCACTCGGCAAAGAGTTCCCACTTGACAGATCGCAGCTTTCGATTGCAAACATCCAGCTTCCGTTGAGCCTCGTTGAGTTCAGCCAGATACCCCGCTTCAATGTCAGTGGGGGTGGCAGGTGTGCCGCCAGGGCCTGGTGGTTTCGCAAATGTCCATTCCAAGCCTCCATCTGACTTGGCGAAGCTCTGCTGCGCAATGAGATCTTGAGCTTGAACCCTGGAATCATATTGATCTGCGTTTGCGTAGAGAAGCTGGGAAATTTCTAAAATTTCGTTGGCAAGGCTCTTTCCCCCTGTTCCAAATATCGTATCTGCGTCGTCTTTATGGGCTTCAAGGAAAGTCAGAATTCCGTCAAGAGGCGTGGTCCCAATTGACAGTGGTTCCATTTTGACCTGTGATGTAAATTTGAGCGCGCTTTCGTCTGCTAGACTCCGTGGTTTTTGTTTTGCGTTGTACTTCACGTCGTAAATTGCGCCATATATGAGACATCTGGTCTCGTCGGGGAGTCCGCCAAACTTCTCTTTATTCTGATCACCAAGTTGAAGCATCAGGGCCGAAAGCCTCGAGGTCAGTTCAATCATTGGTAGATTGAGAGGATCATCCGCGGGATCTTTGTGCCAGCCTATGACGAAGTAGTCACATTGTGCGTCAGCCAGGTAGCTGAGTTCGGCATCGGATGGCGTCTTTTTGTAGGCGAAGTTATCAATGATGGACAGTACATTCGTATTGTGCAGAGCATAATCTGCAAACAATGGATTTGAAGAGTTCATCAAAGTAAGAGAAGGCATGTGTTCTCGTGTTGTGTCCTCGTGCCATCCAACTAGATCGAACTTTTGGCCGAGGAAGACTTCCGTCTGAGCCTTCAGGGCATTTGGATCGCCCGGGTCACCCTGATACGATACGAAGGGCGAGACATCGCTTTCGAGATCCACATTGTCTGGAATCGTCGTGATCCTTCTCACTACATCACTTTCCACAATCCACGATTGATACTCGGGGAGCATATTTGCTTCTTGATAGTTCTTCAAGTGTCTTGTTACCAGCCAGCGATTCGGGATTGGACGAAAACTTGGATTTGCAGGCTCAGAGTTTGCCGTTGCAGTCTGACTGCCGCTAGCAGTTGCAGCCCGGTAGAATCTTGGTAAAGACCAATGGAGGTGGATTCCCATACGATGAGCCTTCAGATTATTTGGTGCAGGCAGTCCTAAATCCGCAAGGCGAGGGTTTTTCGTCGCCGGCGATGCCATGTGGAAGTCCACGTGGTCGACGACATCATGTTGAATTAGATGACTATCGAGGCGAAGGGCCGTGTAATTTGGTTGTGTATACGGTGCAAGTTTGGACTCCCCATCGCAGCAGTCAGGTGATAGCGCAAACGCATCCAGGTGCATCGGGATACACACATTTTCCATTATATCACCTGGTCACGTTTCACTTTCTCAAATAACTAAAGCATTCACCTCAACTTTCTGCAACCTACCCTCTTCGAGCTGATATGGCTCATTTCAATCAAAGTGGAGTTCCACGGTCGTCCCTCCCTGGAGGTACGATTATCGCAGGGCCCCTGCTGTGATAGTGGCAGTAATTTTGACATGGACATCATACCATTAACATTCCACGTTTTGTTTGCTAAAGCAGCATCTGAGTCTGATTCTTGCATATGCATATGCACTGCAACAATCTGGTGATGAACACCCCATTTCCTAGAGCCGACCCCACATTGTCGTTCCCTGTTTCCTTGGCGCTCTTGCAGCTCGAACTTCCTCTGGAAATTTGCGCGCATGTCGAAAATGGACGCTGGCTGGCCCTGTGAACCTCTTTGGGGCAATGAGTGAGCTTTCCGCGGGCCTAAGGATTGCTCTTTCTTGATACAGTACTGGGGACCTTCTCCTCTCTCTAGATACTCACGACACCTTTTTTTGGTTATCATGGACACTGGCGACACTGTAGACGTCTTCGATGTCGGGAAAGACAAGCTTTCAGATAAATGGATCGAGTTTCTTGGCAATCCCCAGGTATATTGTCCGATAGACGTTACAGCAGCAACGGCGACAAACAAGTACCCAAGTTTGAGTTGCAGCCAGAATTGGTTTTGGGACCTGAGCTTCAGTACGACTGCGAACGAAAAGAAATTCTCTACAGCTAGGAACTATGGAGTGTTTCAGCCAGATGGCTACACCGTTGCTGGGAGCGCCGTTCTTGGGCTTCCTTCACCAGAGGAGCCACCGTGTACATCTATTCCGATGAACGATGTTCTGACGAAATTTGGACTTGTCCTTCCAGATGCGGGTCTGGTGAAAGCAATAGTTGACACTCTCATTACTGCCAGTATTGAACTTAAGATTGACTACTCAGAGCCACGCTCTGCTTTGTGGCTCGTGAGTAATTTCTGGCTTCCATCTTTGTTATTTGTTTGAGCGAAGAACCAATTAGAGTAGACTTTTTGTTTTTAATCCCGATTAGTGATAGCCACATCGCTAATTCCCAGTATCACTTCAGACACCTGGTCAGCTTTTTCGGAGTGATGTGGCTCTGACCTTTGAGCTTGCCTCCCGCACTTCCCAAGTACTAAGCAGCATTACAACTGCTCTTGCCACGGAATTGGGCATTGATGTGTCCGATGGTTTAGCTTCAGTGCAGCAGCCGAAGATCATGTTGCAACGTACGTGCTGGGGCAGCGATTCATATGATGGCGAAAACAAAAAGAGCTGGGCTGTTATCACGACCTCGAGGTTAAAGATCAAACTCCCAACCAGCGGCTTCTTGGTATGGGTCATTTTGGGACCTAATGGGACCAGCTTCACCGTCACCTCGGATCCGACTGTCAAGTCTCCGCTCGGCACATTCTTGAACAAATTGCCTCCGAAAGGTGCGCCCAATGATCCTAGCAAATCGTCCGTGGCCACGCCCAGTCTTCCCGGCGTTCTCGATGACGTCGTCGAATTCCAAATTCTTTCCCTTAACGTCGGCACTAGCAAAGATATCACCTGGACAATCACTGCAGCATTGAGGCTGGCGTCTGGCGTTAAAATTTACCTGTCATATGACTCGCAAGCGTCTATATTCAGCGGTGGACTTATGCTGGATGGATATTATGCCACGGAAGCGGAGAAACTATTACCGGGCTATGAGGCCGGGAGAGCAATTGTTGCACCTGCTAAAGATCCACCAGACCCTCCACTCCCACCATACGTTGACCTGAGGGAACTTTCTGACCAACTGAAAGCACTGCCATCCTCTATTCCCACCGCAATAGCGTTGGCTTCTTTGTCTTTTCAAAAGTCAGAACATAGTACGCTATGGCTAACTGCGAAGTTGATTGCACCACCTCCAGCATCCCCCTCTTACGTGCCAGCACCTTTTGAATGGGATGAGTTGGATATACGGATGTCGATGGGATCGACGTTCTCATGCAATATTTCTACCCACTTCCTTTTGAATTCCCCTCCTGGAAAACCTTACTCCCCCACCGAGTTTGGGATTGGGTTCCGCTACGATTCTGACAGTTGGATTATGAATGCGTATGCAAATGATATCTCATTTGGCCTACTCCACGGCTTCTTCGAAGATCAATACAGTGATGCATTCGTTTCGGTCCTTGGCAAACTCAACGTTGCGTCTTTGAACATTATGTATACCTACGAAAAGGGGAACGACCAAGCTGATGGAAAGGGAGGCGCAACGTCATTTATCTTCACTGGAGCCATCCGACTTGGAGACCTAGAACTTCGATTGTTCTATCAATATGCGAGCTCCAAGGCCGGTAACAACCCGGCGGCTGCCAAGAAACTTGCTCAAGTTGAGCGTGCTCCCAAAATTCTCGCGGTTCAGTCTACTAGAGGCACCACCACTTCAGATTGGGCTTTCGAGTGCGATCTTGGCGCTAAGTGCACTACGGCTACAATTGGAACGGTCGTCAGCTCAATTATAGACGATGCTTCTGGCTTGCCAAGTTTTGTCCGCGATATACCTATTCCTGCAGCTGCAGCTTTGGATGCAAGCCCAGTGTCAATGAAGGTTATTAAAGCTGCATCTGGACTGCTGGTCTTCGCGCTTCGCGTTACTATTGATGCTTTCACACTCACCTTCGTACAGGTGGCTGACAAAGACAAACCCAAATCCACAAAACGTCTCCTCCGCTTCGCAGTGGATAAAATACCACTTGTACATGATATTCCCTTGCTCGACAAGCTACCACAGCCCTTTGATCAACTAGATTATCTCTGGGTCAATAACTCCGGTGGGCTGTTACAGTCAGACGTTGAAGCTATCAACACTATCCTCACCGGGGAAAATAAACTGCTGTACAAAAAAGCAACGACTGTTGCTGACGCAACAAAAGTACTTATCGCACCAGGCCATCATTTCGTCGTAATTCACAACAAGCAAGTGGCCCTAGATCATATTTTCTTCGCCTCTGAATCCAAGGTGACCCGGTCCTTGTCACCCGCGGGAGTGACCTCAATTTCTACGGGGAAAGAAGTAGCTATGGTGAAAGATGCGGCGCCGATGTCAGCTCCTGCAAGTCCCCCGTCGAAAGGTGCCGTTGCATTCACACTCGGACCCCTTTCAATTACCGCAGTCACCCTACAATACAAAGAACACGACAATAGCAAATATCTCTTCGTCACTATGGACGCAGTGTTCGCAATGGGACCTATATCGTTCAGTCTGTTAGGATTTTCAATTGGCTTGTCTCTGAACACCGCAAAATTGAACGATCTCAGCACACTTCTCAAAGAAGCGGAGGGGATCCAAATCGGTCTTGCTGGGCTTGCTCTCTCATTCGACAAGCCACCTTTACTGCTTGCTGGTGCATTCGAGCATCAGGTCATGGGGTCAGGTGATGCCAGACAAGAAATCTACCTGGGGGGTATTGGTCTCAGTTTCCCGCCCTATACCTTTGTTGGTGTAGGAGAATACGCCATTCTGAATAATTACAAGAGCGTTTTCATTTATGCCAAGCTTGATGGACGTAAGTGATGCGCCCTTCTTTCCCAATAGCCACTGACAAGATTAGCTCTTATTGAACTTGAACTCGCCACAATTTCGGGGGTCCGAATGGGGCTTGGATTTAACTCAGCTGTCAGATCTCCTTCCATTGATCAGCTGACACAGTTCCCATTCGTCAACGATCAAGGTACATCAGGGGCGGGCAATGATCCGATGAAAATCCTGAAGGCTTTATGTCAAAGCTCATCAGGCGATCCAATCAAAGACCCTGCATGGGTGTCCCCAAAGAATGAGGCATATTGGCTGGCTGCTGGCATGACCGTCTCCGCATTTGATGTTTTGGCTATCACGGCGGTGGCAATGTTTGCGTTCCGAGATTCGAGCATGGTGATAAGTTTGTTCGCAGATGCAGTGGCCCAAATGCCACCCGAAGTGACCGATAGAAGGGAAATGATCGTTTATGTCGAGATTGGACTTATTGCTGAGATGAATTTCGTGGACGGCTACTTTAGGATCGAGGCGGCACTAGCACCCACATCCTTTCTGCTTGTTCCTCAATGCCACGTATACGGCGGTTTTGCTTTGGTTTATTGGTTTGGAGTAAGTCTTTCCACGATCTCATGAGATGGTTTGTGAATTTTCTAACAATTGTAGGCAAACGCTCATGCGGGAGACTGGGTGTTCTCTGTTGGGGGATACCACAGATCCTATACCCCACCCACCTGGTATCCCGTCCCCAAACGTATCGGAATCGCCTTCAAGATCAGCGACTGCTTTTCAGTTACAGGAGAAGCATACTTCGCCATCACGCCCAAGGTTGCTATGGGCGGTGCTATGATCCACGCCTCGCTAAGCGTCGGCATAGTGGATGCCTGGCTAGACACTGCCTTTGATGCACTTGTTAATTTCCATCCTCTCCATTACATCACGGATTTTAAAGTTTCAGTTGGTGTGAAATGCACCATCGACGTTTGGTTTGTCCATGTGCACATCTCCGCTCATATCGGCGCTACACTCCACCTAGAGGGCCCTGAGTTGGGAGGCTACGCATAGTAAGTTGAAGTGCGTTCCAAAGTGAGCTGGCGCTGACTTGTTTTCTTCTTGCAGTGTTGATTTCTGGGTTGTTGGCTTCAAGATAGACTTTGGTGCCACCAACAAAATTCCTAATCCCTTGGATTTGAAAGAATTCTGGGATATGCTTCATCAGCCGGGTCCAGATTCGACAGCCGCTGAGAAGGACGATGCCAATCCAATTCGAAGTTTCTTGTCATTTGACAGGGGCGATCCAAGGCACTCTGTCCTCTCGACAGAGGGTGGAGCAGCTCTCAAATTCGTGCTGGAGAATGGCAACTTTCCAAGATCTTTGACAGTGGACTCCACTTCAACCACTGATACAACTAGCACGGGTGTCGGTGCCAAGGTATAAAACCCCATTCCCCTGCATCATTGGCCATGCTTTGACTTAACGTTATTTAGTGGTTTGTGAAAGGCGGCACTTTTCAATTTCGCATCGTATCCGATTTTGCTCTCAGCCACGCAGATATCGCACCCGGCATTTCCCTTGACGCAGACAAATCATCAACCGTCTACTCGCGACCTATGCACGTCTCATCCCCCATAGCCTCCACCCTCAGTGTAACAATCAGAGAGAGAAAGTCTGGGAAAGTCATTGATGGCTGGCAAAACGCATCATTTGCGCTGAAAACCGTCCCTACCGCAGTCTGGGGCCAGTACGACCCGTCGCTCGACCCAATCCATACATCGAATCCCAAAAAGCTTCTCAATGGCGACAACCCAAACGTGCCTCTTGCCATGGGCATAATCCTTGCAGTACCACTACCCATCCTCGCCCCAAGTCTCATACCTGCTTTCAATGCTACTGCTGCTGCAAAGTTTGAGGTGCTGGATCGTAGAGATGTCAAAGAGGATGAGGATGACTCAGGCCATAATTGGATATTGAAGCCGACAGAGCCACGCCAGTCGAGGTTTTTGCCTGCGGAATTATCGGACGCGCAGACGCAGGAGACGAGTGAGCAAAGGTGGGAACACACGCGAAATTCGTGGAATAGCTTGAAGTCCAAAGAACCCTTGTTGACTGATTCAAGTAATGGGTTTCTGGCATTAGCTGCTTCTTCATTTGGTTGGGACAAGAATAGACCACAGACTGAGGTTGTGACTGCGGGGTCGTCGCCTCCGTGGCAGCTTGTGGGCAAACTGCCTTCGAAATTGGTGTCAAATCTTGAAAGCGTGTACCTGGCTTTGCCGAGATTAGCTGTGGTTGATTCCTAGTTTCGCAGAGCCATTGGAACTGAAATTCTTCGATTCGAGTCCAACATGCTTCTGGAGGACAGAAAAGGCGGCACTAATTTTGAAAAGACCACGACTAGTGAAACTTTCCAAATCCGCAATAATTGGTGGCACTTTTTTGGCCAGCCGCGAGACATGATAAAGACTGCCATCCCTCGCCAAGGACGAATTGGGAGACCTTCACCGGACAGGAAATTTCGTTTGCACTTGCCGCCGAGGACGACGGAGGTGCAAGAGAGGAAGGAAATCAATTTGAATGCCTGAGTTGGTCATGCCCTTTTTGGAATTAATAACGTTCATATTATATGCTTACAAATTCTAGCTACTGAGCTCAGTGGCTTATAGTATTCAAATCTCTGAACTCTCCTCTGAGGCTCTCGATACCTTCTTTTCTAACATTTTCTACCAATTCGACCACCTTGGGTGCAATAGCCTCTGCATCAAAGTTGAAATACTTATAGGCTTCCTTTCCAGGCAAGGAGTGCCCGAAAGTACTCATCGACCATCCGGCATCGGCATATCTCTCCCATCCATTCACGGAGTACGCCTCAATCACAACCCTTGGAGCCTTCGATCTGTACTGCAGAACTTCTCGCTTGTACTCAATTGATTGTTGATCGAAGAGTCTTTGGCAAGGGAAGCTGACAACGCGAGCCTTCAAACCAAATTTCGACTCCAGGAGTTTAGCGGTATCGACTGCGAAAACCATCTCCGCTCCAACGCCAATCAACGTAACATCTGCGTCGGCTTTTTCGATAAATACATAAGCTCCCTTCTGCACACCTTCTCTTGATGAGTACGAAGGATATTGTTCAAGGGCCTGGCGAGAAAGTGAGATCATAGAAGGCGAATCCTTCGCTTTCAGTGCTGCAATATATGCACCGGCCGTTTCTTCGCTATCTGCAGGACGGATGTAGAGGAAGTTTGGCATGGTGCGGTATAATGCCGCAAGAGCAATTGGCTGATGAGTCGGGCCATCTTCACCAGTACCAATAGAGTCGTGTGTCGCGACGTGTATTTGCTGCATCTTTTGCAGGGCTCCCATACGAATACCAGGCGCAGCGTAAATGTAGAACATGAAGAATGAGGATGTAACAGGGAGGAAGGTTCCCTTGTTGAATGCGGAAAGACCGTTGGAGATGGAGGCCATGGCATGCTCCCGGATGCCCCAGTGGATATATCGGCCAGAATAATCACCATTGATCCCGCACGATGTTCTGAGATCTGGATGTTGGAAGTCGACCTTGCCCTTCCAAATCATATTTACAGACGGAGAGAGATCTGCTGTGCCGACCATGAAGTTTTTGATCTTCTCGGCAAGAGGATTGCAAATCAGTCCAGATGATTTTCTTGAGGGAGTGGGGCTTGTCGGCAAGCTTTCTTTGGCGGGGATCAATTTCTCCCAGTTTTCTGTAAATTCCCCCTTTACGCGCAAGGCGAATTCGTCGGCTAGGTTGGGATGTTCCGCTTTGTAGGAGCTGACTAAATTGTTCCATTCAGCTTCAAGTTGCCTTCCTCTTGTCTTTGCTTCCCGGAAGTAATCATAGACCTCATCCGATACTTGAAGATTCTTATTCGGATCCATTCCATTGAAGCGTTTGATGTTTGCTACATCATCAGCGCCGAAAGCTGCTCCATGTGCCTTGGCATCTCCTTGTGACTTGCTGCCAAGTCCAATTGTAGTCCGAATGTTAATGAAGGAAGGCTTATCCTTGCTTGTCTTTGCGGTTATGAGTGCTCGGACGATGGTCTCGATATCATGGTTTCCATCTTCAACATCAAGAACGTTCCAGCCGCAAGCTCTCATTTTGGCGTTCACGTCTTCATTGTTGCAGATGTCCACCGAACCGTCGCAGGTGATTTGGTTGTTGTCATAGATGACCACCAGGTTGTTGAGCTTCCAGTGGCCAGCAAGTGATATTGCTTCCAGCGCAACACCCTCTTGCAGACAGGCATCTCCAATCATGCACCAAGTTGTGTTATCGACAACAGGGAAGTTCGGCTTGTTATACGTTGCTGCGAGGTGTTTTGTCGCCATGGCCAGGCCGACGGCGTTGGAGATTCCCTGGCCCAAAGGACCTGTTGTGACTTCAATTCCATCATGTTCAATTTCGGGGTGGCCCGGACAAAAGGAGTCAGTTCTCGAGGAGTGGTATGATTTGAGCTGTTCGAACGACATGTGCTTGTATCCAACAAGATGTAGGAAGGTATACTGAAAGAGACAAGTGTGTCCTACGGAGTATTAGCATTCGATCGAGTCGTAGAATTTCGCTGGATGAAGGCTTACCGTTCGACAGCACAAAGCGGTCTCGATTGAAGAATTTCGGATTTTCTGGAGAATATTTCATTGCATACTTCCACAGCGCAACCCCAATTGCTGCCATTCCCATGGCACCTCCAGGATGTCCGCCATTGAATTGTTGGCATAGGTCGGCGATGAGGCACCTAAAAGTCTTCAAGACTCGGCCGTCTAACTCCGCATCTTTTAAGTCGAGATTTAAGAGATTATCGGAAGATGTGCCATTCGAGGCCACTTTCAGCGGCAAGTTCGCGACACTTTGAGTTGCTGAAGGGGCCATTCTGTGTAACAGTTCTGCTGGTATGAAGACGGTGACAGAAAAAAGAAATTTGAATTGCCAGGAGCAATTCGTAGACGGTCGAATATATAATCGCCATCTCGACAACCCACAGCCGTTTAAACATTGACAGCGCCTCTGGTTGCTTGCTCCGCGCTGGTTCTAAGACAAGTAACTCGGAGAGAGTTTGTGCAAGTCGTAAATGCGGGGTTGGGAGTGCTTACAGATTCCTATTTAGGAAAGGTGGAGCGCTTTCAGTCGACGCTTGGACGGTCCGGCACCGGCAAACTTGCCTTTCTCCAGACGCCCCACGTTCGAGCTTGCCACCCATGCTGAAGGTGACGTTGAATGGCGTTTTATCGAAAACTGTTTGCGAGTCCAAACGATTTCTCCCCCTTTCAGGAAGCGCCAAGCAGGATTTCCCCACTATGCCTACGAGAAAAGCCTTTCAACGCGTCCCAGGCAGGATATTTGACACGTTGATGTCACGAGGAAAATACCGTAACTCTACAGAATAAGTCCTGGTTTATTTCTTTCTGGCCCCCCAATTCTTGTACTCTGACTTGGTTTCTTGTAGTCTTTTTATTATCTTCTTGCCGAACTCTTATCAGCAGCTCAAAATGGGAAGCATTGAAGAAGCAGTCGTCAGTGACATTAGCCTTCCAACACACATTCCCGAATCGACACAAACACCTTCCCATGCACCTGTCCCTCAACTCTTCTCACTTGCAGGACGGACAATTGCGATAACGGGCGGTGGACGGGGTGTTGGGATCAGTCTTGCTGCTGCAGTGCTTGAGGCCGGGGGAAATGCTGCTTGCATCGATATCCTATCCGAGCCATCTCCTGACGAATGGGCGTCCCTGCAAAAGCTGGCGAAAATATCGAATCTTCGAATCTCCTACCACAAATACGATATAACGTCAGAAGAAAATGTCTCTGAGATGCTGGATATAATTGCGGAGGCGGGTCTGGAGGCGAACACTCCCCTATATGGCACAGTTGCTTGTGCTGGCATTCAACAGAAAGTACCTGCGATCGATTATCCCCTGGATGGATTTCGAAAGATCATGGATGTCAATGTCACAGGGACCTTCCTGACGGCCAAGCACTCTGCAAGAATTTTCATGAAGCAACGAATTCCTGGAAGCATTGTGATGATTGCGTCTATGTCAGGGCAGATTGCCAACAGGGTATGGCGATATCAACCTATACAGCACAAGCGCTAATAAAATATAGGGATTGACATGTACAGCCTACAATTCCTCCAAAGCTGCTGTCCAGCAAATGTGCAGGTCCGTTTCTCAAGAATGGGGACAATACGGTATTCGAGTAAACACTCTGTCGCCAGGGGTACGTAATTCTAAAGTCATCTAATATCCATGGACTTACAAATCTTTTCTAACAGTATATTCGAACAAAAATGACCGATGAACTTCTGGCCACAGAACCGGATTTGGAAAAGACATGGATGGCTGGAGCACTTCTTGGAAGACTTGGTGCTCCCGAAGACTTCAAAGCGCCTACTGTTTTTCTACTAGCAGATGGAAGCTCTTGGATGACCGGTGCGGACCTGAGGTATTTGACTCCTTAATTGTAATCAATTAAACTGCTAACAATGATCTTTAGAGTTGATGGTGGCCATTGCGCCTCCGCATGATGGGACGGTCTCGCCTCAACTTCTGGCATAGAATGGGAGTAGCTTGCTCAACAAACTTTCAAATTCACGCCTTGCCAGAAAAGCTTACTTTTTTCGGAGGGAGTTCATGGGTATAGCATTGCCGCTCCGTCTATAGACTGTTTGCAATGATTTCCCTTTAGACTATAGACCATCAGGCAATTTTCTAGATTTGGATCTGGTTTTCTTTTGTCGGTTGACCAGCTAGAATTATAGACTTCAATTTCAGCGAGCATACACGGGGTTTCCCAATATCAAACTGCAACTGCTAGCTGATCAAGGGATACCTTCGGAAGCTTGTTTGTCCCAATTAATATAAAGTTGCCTGCCAAGCTTTGTGCCGTCACTCCCCGCTCCCTGCACGATTTTCGCTAGAGCGCTTACTCGAACCTTTCTAGGACGTTCGAATCATGTTCATGTATTCATCCCCGCAAGGCCTGGTAACATGACTCTCGTGTTGCATTCATCCCCAGCATCATGGATTGTGGGTATGCTCGGGGCCCCAGAGTGGGCCACCAGATTCTTGGAACCTGACAGATGCCAAGCTTACATGTTGACAAGTCTATAAATCTAAACATTCCCTCCGTCTAGATGGCCATCTGTTTTAACTCAAGGCCGGTTCGATTTTAAGTCGAGGTTTTGCTGTAGGAAGTGCAACTAGGTCGACGCTAGAAACCTGTCACAATGACGATCCTCACTGGTGCGCCCCTTTCATGGGCTATCACTGCCACTGCCGGCTCCGGTTTCCTTCTGTAAGTACCATAGGCGGCTCTGGTATTAATTTTACTGATAGCGATGCAGTTTTGGTTATGACCAAGGTGTAATGTCCGGTCTGTTGACCGGGGCAGCCTTTACAAGACAGTTTCCAGAGATCGACACTACAGACGCAGGAAATGGGAGCTCTTCCTTGCAGGGCACAGTGTAAGTATTCTCGACCTCTTCCTAGACAAAACTGTTAACAATCGTCAATATAGTGTTGCAATATACGAAATAGTAAGAACACATATTCTCTCCACCACAACCCCACCCTCCATTCTTGACCCCTGTGATCCTCGTCCTGACCCCAAATAGGGATGCTTCTTTGGTGCTATTTTTTGTTTCATGTTTGGAGAATGACTGGGCCGCAGAAATTCTATCATGATTGGATGTTTCGTACTCTCAATTGGAGCTGCGCTGCAAGCCGGTGCATATTCCATCCCGCAACTTATCGTTGGCCGCATTGTGGCTGGTCTTGGAAACGGCATGAACACCAGCACGATACCTGTCTGGCATGCAGAACTTATGAAGGCTCATAAGCGAGGGAAAGGTCTTGCTGTAGAGCTCGCTATCAACATCTTGTTCGTAACTCTCCTGCACGTCTCTGAGGTAACGAAAAACTGATATTCCATACAGTGGAGTGATGACTGCATACTGGGTCGGTAAGTTTGAGAACATCCCATCACATTGTGGGACATTGGCTTATGACTTCTCCAGACTACGGCATGAGCCATGTCAATAGCGAAGCTCAATTTAGATTTCCTCTCGCTCTACAAATTCTCTTCGCCATTTTTGCTTTTATCGGAATCCTCTTCCTGCCAGAATCCCCACGTTGGGTATGTACTCGCGTCCAGATTCTAGATCAAACTAACGAATTCAGCTCATCGCCCACGACAAACATGAAGAGGCTCGACACATTCTGTGGGCTTTAGAATTGAATTGCAAGGAGATCGAGCCTTCGGATCCTGTCATCGACAGAGATATGGCTGAAATCCAACATGCAATCTACGAGGAGCATGAGGCTGCTGCTGGTACTGGAGGACGAATGGCAATTTTTAAGAACGGACCGCAAAGATTCCTCCATCGAACACTGTTGGGTATTGGCGGGCAGTTCATGCAGCAACTTTCTGGAATCAATTTGATCACGTACTACGCTCCGGTGATCTTTGAAGAGTCCGTTGGATTATCTCACAGTTTATCGCTCCTGCTGTCTGGTTTCAACGGAGTCGCATATTTCCTCTCTTCTCTGATTCCTATTTGGATCATCGACAGGTACGTAATAATCTGACTGCTGCATCAATGACCACCAACTGATATTTTTCCAGGCTCGGTCGAAGGAAGTTGATGCTTTTCGCTGCAGCGGGCCAATGTACATGCATGGCGATCCTGGCGGGAACTGTCTCTAACGGAAGCAAGTCCGCGGGTTATGTTGCTACCGTGATGCTATTCCTTTTCAATTTCTTCTTTGCTGTTGGACTTCTGGCAATTCCATGGCTTTGTAAGTCTTTTCCCCATTCTTTTGTTGTCTATTCTGATGGTCAAAGTACCTGCCGAGTATGCACCACTGGCAATCCGAACCCCCGCCGCGTCACTTGCTTCTGCATCGAACTGGATCTTTACATTCCTTGTGGTGGAAATCACGCCTGTCAGCATCAAGAGTATCGAATGGAGAACATACATATACTTTGCGGGTAGGTCCAAAGCCTTCACAAGGAAGTGCTCAACTAACTCTGTGGGCAGTCTTCAACGCTTTCTTTCTGCCACTTATCTACTTCTTCTATCCTGAGACCCAGAACCTGACCCTCGAACAAATTGACAAGCTTTTTACGGGCGACAAAGTATTGCTTCATTGGAAGGCATCTATGGATACGACAGAAACATCGCAGGATAATCTGGCTGGAACGTTTGCGGAGAAGAATGATGTGAAGCATATAGATGAGAAGCATACTGATGAAAAAGAATCACTATGAGAGTTGGCATCTGGGGAGAAAGTCCTAGTGGGGTAGAAAATCATCCGACTTATACTGGAGCTCTAGGAGAAGCGTAGAGATCTACTGAGAGGAGGGCACCGACCACTACCGGGAATAAAATGAAATTCAAACTCGCCGTGCTATTCTATATATTTCGACTTCGATTGCGATACCTTTCCATGAGCAAGGTTTCTAAGTCCCGTCCGGCGCTCAGATTGCAAGCAGATACTCCAGCACCGCATTTCGCAAATTCTCATCCATCTCCAGTGTCTGTAGACGGCTAACCTTCAGCGTGGTCGAAATTTTGGCAATCACAATTTGCCATATGTCTTCCTTCAACACAAATGAAATTTGCGCGTCAAACAGAATCGGCCTGATCAAAGCCTCCCTGTCGTTATGACGAAGTCCAGGCCTCAAGCCTAACGAGACTATAATTTGAGCATTTGGCGAAACTTTTCCAATGCGTACCAGGGTACCGTTCGCTACTCTCTCTGACTCGACATTCCTCTTGTCGTTGTCTACTGAAATATTGATCTTCTCCGGCATATCTAGCGCCAGAAACCTAATCGTCCATCCACGGTCCTCATGTGACGTAGGATCGGCAGTTGGGCCAATAGTTACAGTTCCACTGGCCTGAGAATATTTGATAGGGGTTCTTGCCAAATCTGCCTCCTCAGACGAACTTCCAGTTCCGTCATCCTCCAGTATTTCGAACGCTCCATCCGCGCCCACGACCACGAGGATCTCGAAGCTTTCCGGATTTTTCTCGCCATTATCAGGCTCGGAAGCAGCATCGAGAGGAATGATAGCGCCTTCCTTCGCAAACACAGGATAGTCTTCTAGCTTCCGGGCAACCCAAAGCGACCTGTCCCCTTCATAGACCGCGCCAGAGAAAATATCCACATACCGTCCTGGTGGTAGCCAGCTCTTGTTCTTTGCCAATTTAAGTTTCGGGTCCTGCGGTGCTGTTATTGGCGAGACGATGAGTTCCGAACCGAAAAGATACTGATTCGGGACTTCGTATGCTTCCTCGTTTTCCGGATACGGCCAGTACATCGGCCTTACCAACGGCGTCCCTTCAGTCGCACTCTTTACATTCATCGTGTAAATATACGGTAGTAACCTATGTCTAAGTCTCAAAGCTTCCGTCATGGCTTTTCTTGGTCCAGGTGGATACGTCCAAGGTTCCTTGCTCATCCATTGATTCAGAGCTGAATGCAATCTCAAGATTGGACTGAAGCAGCCGAGTTGAATCCATCGTGTCACCAATTCGTCATCCTTTCCACCAAGCATATGTCCTCCAATATCATGGCTCCACCACCCATACCCGATATTGCTTGCAGTAGCCGTGAATTCTGGCTGGAAAGCAAGCGAATTCCACGTCACGATCGTGTCTCCTGAAAACCCAACGGGATAACGGTGAGAGCCAGGTCCAGCATACCGACTGAAAGTGAGGGGGCGTTTATGGTTCAGCGTATTGTCCAGGAAGTGGAAATGATTGAGGACCCAGAGCGGATCGATACCGGGGATTCGCGTGTGCGCGCCTTGCTGCCAGTCCACCCACCAGAAGTCGGCGCCTTGCTCTTCTAGCGATCTGTGAAGAACATCAAAGAAAGCGTCCAGGAAATTTCGGTCAGTGATATCGAAATGAATGGGATCATTGTGCTCCGTGGAGTGGCCAATTGCCTTTGCCATCTCCGGGTACAAATCTTCGTAGTTTTGCACCCCGTCGGCTGGGTGGTCATTCAAGCATACCTTCAATTGCCTCTGATGTAGTTCTACTAGGAATTTCTCCGGGTTTGGGAACAGCTTCTTATTCCACGAATAACCCGTCCACCCGGTCTTTCCAGTTGCATGAACTTTCGGATCATCCACGATATGCCAATCCATATCCAACACCGCGACACTGAACGGAATTTTCTCTTCCGTGAATCTATCCATGAGAGCCAGATACTCTTTGTCGGTATAAGCATAGTACCGTGACCACCAATTGCCCAACGCCCACCTTGGCAACAGTGGCTGTTTACCTGAGATGGCATACAATGCTTTCACAGCCCCATCATAATCATGCCCATAAGCAAACAGATACCCGTCAACTCTTCCAGATCCGGAACGGCGCCCTGACACAAATCCGTGACCATCGAACAACATGCTATGAGAGTCATCAATAGACATATACCCTAACTTAGCAGCAACTCCAGGTCCCAGCGGGATTCGTCCATCAGCATCATCTAGCGTGCGTGCTGTTCCGCCAAGATTTTCACATTCTTGACCGTATCGCCATACAGAACTATGGCAATGGTAATTGCCCTTCACGCCGACACTGAGGCCCGAGGGAGTGAATTCTTGTCCGTCATACGTGAGATGGAATTTGCTTGTTATTATCTCTATGTCTCCTTTTTGGTTGACCACGCGGAAGTCAGGGACTGGGAGGTCGCGATTGATGGCAAACACGCTGGCACGGTCCTCAAATTGGCTGTCTGAAGCCCATTCGTAGCGTACGAGACCATCTGTCAGGACTGTGAAGCGGTATTTGTGTAATCCTCCCCCAATAACGGCCTTTTCGTTGGCGATTGGCCTGGTAGGGAAATTGGATCGAGGGTTCTGAGCTGCCATCGTGGTGGAAGGTTTTGTAGCTTGAAATGGCTTCCAGAACTGGTCTATGATGGATGAGACAAATGGTTGGTATTGCTCAGAATGGGGACTTCAGAGAAATTTTGAGAGCGGTGGGTTGATGGGTAGTGAAGGAAGGATCAGATGAGGTGCTATCTCTGAGACGTCATGTCGGGCGCAAAAGCAGGCGCATTGGACCAGTCCCACTTATCCGCATGCAGTGCATAATGAGATGCTGCAGTACTTCGCTCGATATTTCGCTCTTTCCTCAAAGGTCTGACGGAATACGGATTTCGAGAATCTCACAAATCAGTTTTTGTTGTGAGGAGGTGGAGATGAGATTTCCCCACTGACATTCGGAAGCGGGGTAAAATAGAGTGCTGAAACGTAGGCCACACCCTGAAACCCAGGCCTTATCCAGGCTGTGAGGCTGTTCTTACGAGCCTAGGCGCCAAAGTCCGTGTTTTTAGGGTGTTTAGCGAGCCGCACACCTTACTTTTTTTGAATAACTTCAAAATGCCTCCTGCTACTCTACTATTTCAATTTGACTACTAATTAAGCCAGGAAATTTTTATCAAGTATAAAAAAATAATCCATTAATTTTATAATTTTACTAAAATATCAATTAAATATTTTATGATTTAATATAAATTTAATAAATTTATAATTATCAAAATTTTAAATTATAATATTTTAGAATATTTTCGGATTATATAGATTAATAAATTTTTTTTTTTAATAAATATATAAATAAATTAAATTATTAAATATTTCTTTAATTTATGGGACTATAAGATCCTTGATTTCCATTTCTTATATATCAAATTAAAATTTCAATATTTTATAAAGATTTTTGAAAAAAAACTCAAATAATAAAATTATTTCAAATATATAATTTGTTAGAAACTTTATTTAAATATAATACAAATTTTAATACGTTTCTTGTAAACTATTATATATATATTTTAGACGATAAAATAATTAAAGATTTTATAATTTAATAAAATGATTTTTCTAATAAATAAAAAAATTATTAAACAAAAAATTATTAGAAAAACTGGAGAAAGAATCCATCTTATTTATATCCAATATTAATTATACAAAAAATATATAATATCAATTAATATATGGGGAATTATTGGATACGGCTACAAAAATCTTTTAATATTTGTTTATAGAATTAACAAAAATAAAATTTTAATATAAAAAAATTATTTAGCCTAGATTTTGGAAAGATATATCTAATCTATTTTGGAGATTTTTGCAATTATTATATATATTCTTTGGTTTTTTGCAGAATTATTATTTATAAAAAATAACAATATTATATATAAATATAAAAATATATATAATTGTTATACAATTTGGCGTATTAAATATAATATTATATTAATATTATATCTTTTTATAAATCCCGATATAAATCCTATTAAGAAATATTAGAGGAAAATCAAGTAGATATTATATAAATATCAAAAGTAATTTATTATAATAGCCGAGATAAAGGAAATAATTTAGGAAAAATAAACCAGGATATTATAAAAATAGATAAATTAATTGATATTAAAATAGGAAAATTGGATCAATTGCTTTATATAATACCACAAATGGTCTATTCCTAATTAAATCATGATATGTTGAAGTTATTTAAGTGTGCGCATGGATAATACCCTAAAAACACGGACTTTGGCGCCTAGGCTCGTTAGGAATGCTGCCTGCTGAAACTAGTCAAGGGAATCAATAAATAATCCGACTTCTGTACACCATGAACGTTTTATAAAGGGGTTTGATTTAAGGGATTCTCTCTTTACTGTCCATATGGATAAACAAAGCATTCTTGAACAACTGTGAAAGGGTTCTCCTGGGTGTACTTTGTGTGTGGCAAAACAGCCTAGTAGTGGAAATTTAATAATAGTGCTTTAAAGACTTCATAGCTTTGAAGAAACTCGCCCCCTTTCTATGATACCTATTTAAGGCTTCATGAAAATCCATTTGGGCTTTTCTGAAGATGAAATTCCAATTTTGCTTCACATCTTGAACCTTCCTGCCGCGTGTCCTGACGCCCCGCATTTCTCGCGGTGCTTGGTCTTTCCTCTTTAGGAAACGTTTCTTCTCTTTCTCCGCACACCTCAAATCTTCTACAGACAAAGGCTCAACAAATTGCCCTATCCCCATATATTCCCCGGGTAATCAGGACCTCTCAATTTGATGAGTGGGGATATGGAATCGCGGGGTGAAGACGATGAGAGTGGAGATTTGAGCCCACCACCAGCGGGCAGAAGACGTCGCACGAGGACTAGGACAGGTTGTTTGAATTGTCGTCGACGGAGACGAAAATGTGAGATCATTCCTTTTTCAGTTCTTAATGTCAACATTACGCCTAGGTGTATATCAAGTGGTGCAGGTGTTGAGATTATCGCAGTCACAAGAAGCACTACGGCGAGACCTGACGTGAGATCTTAGGTGACGAGAATAAACCAGAATGCAGCAATTGCACACATCGTAATGAGCGGTGCGAATGGGGGCTCAAACTTGTGTTCAAAGATGGAAACGCGACCTCATTGGGAGAAGAGCATCCATCGATGCTCGAGGGATCCAGGAAGCGCCCAAGACGTTTCGAGGTAAGCCAAACCCGTACATCTTATTTGACGCACCAACTGACTTACATAGATCCTCAATATCTCGCCTCAAATTGAGCGAGGGTATAACCAAAGAAGTTCTCCTCCTGACTTTACCACCAGAAGCGACATGCACGCCTCGCCCTCATATTTCACACCTGAATCAGCTGTGCCTTCCCATTCCGAAAGCGTGCCGCACCAGGCAAACGAGGGGTGTACACCGCAGTTGGATCATAGTCCAGAATTTTTAACCCCACCACAATCCGCTCTGACAGATGGTTTTGGATTTACGCCTCGCTCGATGTCCGACGGGACGACTGTTGCTAGAATCCCATCTGCAAAATCCACAACTTTGACCGAAAGTGCTGCAGCTGATCTATTGGCACTGCGTTACTTGCCGTCGCATACAGTCCAGAATCCATCTCCAAGTTCGGTGCCAGGAGACCCAGCCTCGCTAGAGATGCAGCTTGATACTTCGGTCTCTCCATTCCAACCAGACTATGATCAGAACGCACCTCTCGGGTCTGACATTTTTGGAGAGAGAGATGGCATCTTCCTACCAGGTTCCGCATATCAAGAGCTCCATTCGACACTTCGGAACCATCTCATTTCTACAGCTCGCTCTAACGTACCAACTAGACCAGGAACACCAGAGAGCCAGCAGCCTGACGTAACACTTTTAGAAAGGTGTGCTGATCGACTGAACACAGATGGAACAGAACTGAGGACGGAGTCTGATCCCGAGTCTCTTCGATCATCAAAGCCGCCTGAAATCTCTCCTGGCAGGGAATATGTTCTATGGAAGACCTGGATCGACGAAGTAGCTCCATGGGTATGTTCCCTGCTTAAAACCAGTTATATCCCTGACCGTATGTAGCTCGACAAATTTGATAATAAGCGTCATTTTGAACAAAAGATCCCGATCATGGCCAGAAATTCAGCACACTTGAGAATGTCAATACTCGCGGTATGTGCGAGACAGATTGAGCAAAAAGAGAATTCAGTATCGTCATCAGAGAGCCTTGGCTTGTATCAAGAAGCGATTCATCTTTTGCTTCCAGATTTGCAGACCAAGAATACGGCTGTGATTGCGTCTTGCGTGATCTTGTGCGTACTTGAAATGATGAGCTGTAAGTCGGTTGCTGTCCTATTGGAGCGACTGCAGCTTGCTGAAACTTCCAGGCTCACCGAAAGAATGGAGGCGCCACCTCGAAGGCTGTGCAAACTTGCTAGAGGCAGTAGGGATCAATGGATTTGTTGGTGGGGTTGAAGGGGCCTTGTTCTGGTGTTTTGTTCGCATGGGTGAGCTTCACCACAATCCTTGTTCTTCAGCAATTCTCGCTAACGCAGACCTTAGACGTATGCGGGGCTTTGATATCTCAGGACGTTACCCTTATTCCCGTTGAGCGCTGGGCCTCGAACATTGATCTGGATTCTGACATTAAGCTCTTCCGGAACAGTTCGATAGACTTCGATGTTTATGCTAATTTCGCAGTCTTCCTACTAGGAAATTGTGTGGAGTATCTGAGAGATTACAAGAACCGCGAGAGTAATCCACTTCCTAATATTGATTGGTGCAGCCGATGGAACGAGCTCACATGTCATCTTGATGATTGGTATGAGGAGAGGCCCGAAGAAATGAAGCCGATTATTTCCATTCCTCCAGGCAAAGGAAAAGATGACTCCCCCTTTCCTACTGTGCTGTACGGACATGGAGCAGCAAGTATGGCACGCAATCTTCGTCACAGATCATTGCTAATACGGGCAGTTTCGGGCAATCAATTATACCATACCGCTACGTTATTGATGTTGCAAGAGAAGCCATTTGGTTTGAACGTCCAGAGGAAACAGGTAAATCAGGTTTTGCGCCATTCTCCAAATCCATCTTTTGACAAACTATGACGCTAGAAAACTATTTTCTGGCACGCTCGACAGATATGTGCCATCTCAGAATCCAACACAAACCAGTCATTGGCCCAACTCCAAGGACTTGAGACCAGTACGCTAACAATGAGACAGCGGAGCCTGGACGAATTGCATTCAGCCAATTTGGATCGCAGGAAAAATCATGAGCCACCCAAGCGAGCATCGGGCTATACTGAAGATATATGAGAGAATCGAACGAGAGTTAGGATGGAAGACGAGGTGGCGAAGAGATGATTTGATGGCATGGTGGGGCGACATCGACCAGGACTGATAATCAAAATGTTTCCACGTCCAAACTCAAATCACAGAAGATGAAACGTGAAGTTTCGGCGCATCGGCGGGATAATGAGGCCCGAAATAATCGTCGATGACCATATCCTCGGGCTTCAAGTCATTCGCTTCCAAAGAGTCCCAACCAAATCTTCGGAACATTGTGCCGAGCATCACGTATATCTCACAGTACGCCAGTCTATTTGCACCGATTAGTTTGTTCCCAAAGATGTTTGAGAAAGAGGATATACTGCATGCCGACACAAGATCTAGAGCCCTTCCCGAACGGTACAAATGCATGTTCAATCCTCCGATTTTCAGAACTATCAACAAGCCATCTTTCGGGGTTGAATTTGAGCGGATCGGGAAAGTACTTGTTGTCTTGATGGCACATCCAGGAGCTCATTCCGATAAATGACTTAACCCTCCGTTAGATGGGTTCTCTACGGATATTTGGGGTAATACTCCGGCTGGAATGAAGACGTTGTTGAACGTTACCCCGCCTTCGGGAACTACGCGTTGCAAGCGTCCAGCGACACCATATGAGAGCCTATGAGGGTCCAATTTAGTGGGAATGTTGCTTGGGATCCATGGTTGTATTTCTCACCTGAGGGCTTCTTTTATCACGGCCGACTGCGCAAAGTTAGACAAGTATTAAGGGGAAACTTAGACTTCGGGACTCACCAGGTACGGTAGTGGTTCTAGCTTCAGGTATTCCAGTCTTGCAACAGGATCGGGGAATGCGTCTCTCAGTTCTTCGCTCAAACGAGAATATATACTCGAGTTCGATAATACATGGAATGTCCCTAGGGTCATCGCACTACCGGTCGTATCCGCTGCGGCCCCGAAAAAGGCAGTTGCTTCATCCTTCATCTCGTCAACAGTTGGCACAACGTACATCTCGTCTTTACCCTCGGGACTTAAGAGTGCGTGGAAGACAGATGGCCGGGCATCTGAGACAGTACCATTATCCATTGCTTTCTTCACAGCGAGGCACTGCTGGCGAGAGTGCTGAAATCAAGATCAGTAAAGG